>VOFJ01001316.1_pt1 | contig 129034 bp, 259 predicted proteins | sample 5384081 | NCBI WGS metagenome assembly VOFJ01 (sample SAMN12384729, study PRJNA508395) | human gut metagenome | isolation source: healthy gut I | host: Homo sapiens
ACGGGACTTGCTGGACATTTAAAGGCCTCGCTGGCGGTCATGGTGAGGATCTCACGGGCCTCCCAGTCTCCAAGTTTGCTTGGATTGTCTATGCGGAAAGGCTCTAGGTCGAGAGGCACTTCTACTTGTTTGATACTCTGCCGTGTCATGTAAGTATAGCTGAATATGGGCATTCGTACACTCTGTCTCCGGGTGGGGGAGAGGTATTCTAGGTCGCAACGGGTCAGAATGGGTACAGAGTAGAGGGCGATGGCCCGGTAGTCTGCTGTGTCGTTTGCTTCGAAGGTAACGGTGATGGACTCGGACTGGCTTGTTACTTCCTCGTGTTGTTTCTGGAAGGAGTATCCGCCGCCGAATGCTGCCGTGAGTTTATCCGTATGCGGTCCGAAGGAGCATTTTAGGTCACTTTTATAGAGTCGGCTCACGGAGTTGCTGGTGCCCGATCCCATGGTGAAGGCAAGGCTTGAGGCTACGCCGAGGTCGCCGAACCACTCGTTATTATCCACTACCGTTGGAGGTGGTCCTTCGATGATGCCGACGAGGCGCACGAGATTGCGTAGCTCGCTGTTGCCGAACAGGGCCTTCTCGTCGTTGAAGGAACTGCGTCTCTCCACGATCTCGTTGGAGCGGATGGAGGCGATGTAGGCGTGCTTGTACCAATGGTATGGAGTCTGGTTACCTCGCAGCAGGTAGATATATTGCTTGTAGTAGAGCCCTCCGCCGGGAGCTGTCTCGGTGGTAGGATCTGCCGCGTGGCTACGACCGTAGCCGTGTGGGGCATATAGAAAGGCAACCAAAATGAATTAAGATTACTTGTATACACCTCTGGAACTACTGGAATGGCAAAAGGTGTTATGCTTACTGAACATAACCTTGTAAGTCTTGTTTATTGCGGTTTACAAATTTCTACTGTATATGATACATGCTTATCTATTTTGCCATATCATCATACTTATGAAGGTGTTGCTGGAATTTTAGTTGGATTGCATCATCATTCTTGGCATTTGTATTAATGATAGTCTTAAAAATGTTCTTAAAAATTTACAATTATATAAACCGGATTACATATACGTTGTACCTGCTTTTTGTGGAACTCTTTTTTATAAAAAAGATATGGTCTAATGCTAAAGAAGGTAATAAGGATTTAGCTTTAAAGATTATGATTAAACTAAGCAATTTCTTAAGATTTTTTTTGGTATAGATATAAGGAGAAAATTATTTAAATCTATTCACAATGCTTTCGGTGGAAACCTTATAAAAATTGTAACGGGTGGCGCTCCTATTAGAGCAGAATTGGGTTCCTTTTTTTGATAGCATTGGAATAAACCTAATAAACGGATATGGCATTACCGAATGTTCTCCTCTTGTTTCTGCAAATAGAGATTATTTTAATGATTGTGCAACTGTTGGCGTTCCTCTTTCTTGTGTAGAAATAAAATTTGAGAATGTAACACCAGAAGGTGATGGTGAAATTTGCGTTAAAGGCGATACTGTAATGCTTGGGATATTACAAAAAATGAGAAACTTACTAACGAAGTTTTACAAAATGGTTGGTTTAAAACCGGAGATTATGGAAGAATGAATGAAAAAGGTCAACTATTAATTACTGGTAGAAAAAAAAACCTTATAGTTTTAGAAAATGGAAAAAATGTTTTTCCTGAAGAAATAGAAAACTATATTATGCGTATTCCATATGTTTTAGAAGTTATAGTAAAAGGTATAGAGAACGAGGAAGGTGCAGAAACCGGACTTCTAGCTGAAGTATTTTTAAGTCAAGATAAAATTAAAGAATTACAAATTGAAAATGTTGAATCAACATTGAAAAAAAGATATCTCAAGTGCATGCTTACAACTTCCTATTTACAAAAAAAAATATCACAAATAGTTATAAGAGATAGAGAATTTGATAAAACAACAACAAATAAAATTAAAAGATAATTTTTACTCTGAATTTCATTCATAGCAAAATATACAGAGATATAAAATTTTATAATATATCGTATCGGAGCAGTTATACAGCTGCTCCGATTATTAATATACCTATATTATCATTATATATTTGATTAAACTGTGATAGAGGTAATGGACTTTCTCCTATTCCTGCCTCGACAGTATAACTCGGTCTTCTATATTTTTGTAAAAACCAATCTTTATATCCTGCAAAACTTGATTCATATGGCACATCTGTTAATTTATAACCACTAGCCTCTGCCATTTTTCGCTCCAATATTATAGCTATTGATTGGCGCGTATTTTTTGATACTGCCAATAAATTTCTTTCCCTTGCGTATGATATGAAATTGCTAATTCAAAATTATGCTCTAAAGTAAACTTGTATAAAGCTATTGCTTCTGGTTGACTTAATGGTTTTTCTCCAACATAGTCCTTGGGAGCTGGTTTGTTAACTCCTTGAGAATATTTTTTATTTTTTTTGCAAATTCCATCCTGCCGGAAATTGCAAATTTAAATCTACACCTGTGGACTTTAAAAACTTCCAACCACAAAAATAAGTTAATAAAAAGGCAATAATCATATATGATACAGAGTATTTCGATATTAAAGAAATATTCTGTTTTTTTTATTGGTTTTTTTACTGTTAGAATTGGAGTGGAAAAATGGAAGATAAACAAAGAAATAGAGTAGGATATTATTCAATAATACCATCAAAAAATATTATATAATAAAGAATTAAAAGCAAATGAGAAATTATTATATGCATGGAAAATAATAATAAAGGTAATATAAAATTTATATCAAATTATGAAAATCAGAGACAATATACTAAAGAATTTAACAAAGAAGAGTAAGTATCTTATTGAAGATATTTTATATGATTTTAATGAAAATTAAACAAATACTATAATATAAAGCAGTTGTATAAACAGCTTATTTATAGAGCAATTTTGAGGGTATAAAATTTTTTTAATAAAAAAACCCCCGAAAAAAAAATTGACACTATCGTAAGGTTATGAAAATTTGACAAAAATAGAATAATATGTTACAATAAAAAACATGATTTAAGAGTTTATCTAGGATTACCAAATCTGAGCGATAAAGGACAATTAAAATAGATTGATTGTTTACACGTAAGTGAGATTATATAGAAGTCTTACAAAGGAGTCTTAAAGTAGATTCTTTTGTGAGGCTTATTTTTATAGGAGATGTGATAGTTATGAAAATTGAAAGTAAAAGACTTATTTTAAGAAACTGGGAAGATGGAGATGTAGAAGATATAGTAGATGGATTAAATAATATAGAAGTTGCAAAATGGATGGCCGCAATTCCATATCCATATACAGAAAATGATGCTAAACAATTTATAGAACATACGAAAGGTCAAGATGAAAATGTTAAAATTTCATTAGCAATAGTATTAAAAGCTAGTAATAAAGTTATTGGTGGTACAGAGATTAGAAATATTAATAAAAAAAAAGATGGCACTTGCCGGTGGTGGAATATGGCTTAATGAAAAATATCAAAAAAATGGATATGGAACAGAGGCATTTTAGCACAAGAAACAAGTATTGTTTTGATGTTTTGAAATTAAGAAGAATTGAGAACGGATATTTTCGTGGAAATGAAAAGTCAAGAAGAATGCAACTGAAATTAGGATATAAGGATGAAGGAATAAGAAGAAAGAAATTTCTATGTTTAGCAACAAATAAATATGTTGATGAATGTATTACAGGGTTATTAAAAGAAGAATTTATAGAATGGAGTGATAAAATTGAATAAATATGAATTGGAATTAATATTTCCAACGAAAGAATATAAAAAAGAAGTTGAGGAATATTTACAAGAATTTTTAGATAATGGAGAAAATGAGATTGCTGGAGATGGAGGACTTGACAGAATTAGAGATTTTGACAGGTGGTTAGAAAAAAGTTCAAAATGATTTATCTGTTGATACAATAGACAAAGATAGAATTCCTGCAACATTATATTTAACCATAAGGAAATCAGATAGGAAAATAGTTGGGAATTTACAAATACGACATTTTTTTAAAATGAAAAACTACTAAATGATGGAGGACATATCGGAGATAGTGTAAGACCATCTGAAAGAAGAAAAGGTTATGCAACAGAACAAATTAGACTGGCATTAGAAAAGTGTAAAGAGTTAGGAATAGATAATGTATTAATGGTTTGTGATAAAGCTAATATTGGATCTGCTAAGTCAATTCAAAAAAAAAAATGGAGGAATACTTGAAAATGAAATATATTTTGGAAATGAGCTAGTGCAAAGATATTGGATTAGTTTAAAGAAAAGATTTGTTACTAATCCTAAAAAATATGGAAATTGTTAAGGATGGAAATTTTAAAATAAAAAGCTTTAATAATGCAGATTTTGTTGGAGATATTGCATTAATTAAATTTAATAAAATGAATAAGCCATATATGGTAGAAAACATTAACTTATGTATGGCAAATAATAACTATAAATGGTTAGAGTTTTATGATTATAGTAAAAAACACAGATTAACTGCTATGTACAATGAAAAAAATAACGAAATTATAGAATGGTATTTTGATATAGCTAGAAAAATAGGAAAAGACAATGGAATGCCTTATGAAGATGATTTATACTTGGATGTTGTTGTAACACCAACAGGAGATATAATATTACTTGGTGAAGATGAATTAAAAAAAAGCACTTGATAGATTTGAAGTAAATAAATCAGATTATGATATGGCATATAATGAAGCAAAAAAAACTAATTGAATTGTTAGAAGAAAATAAAGATAAATTAAAAGAATTTACTGATAAATATTTTAATAAAATGTTAAGGGAGTAGTGATATATATGAATTATTTTAAAAAATTAGTGGGAGACAGAATATATTTATCTCCCAAAGGAGTATCAGATGAAGAAATTGAAAAATTTACAGAATGGATGAATGATTTTCAGGTAACAGATTATACAGGGAGAAGTGGACAAATTACAACATTAATTGGAGAAAAAAGATTGGCTTGAAAATTCAGCAAAGAATAATGAAAATAGAAACTTTGATATTATTGATTTGAATAATGATAAATTAGTTGGAACAATTGATTGGAACACTTTAATTGGATTGAAAAAGAAGTGCTGTACTTGGAATATTTATAGGTGATGAAGACTATAGAAGTAATGGATATGGAACAGAATCGATAAAACTTTTGCTAGAATATGGATTTAAATATTTAAACTTACATAGCATAAGATTAGATCTTCTTGCTGTAAATGAAAGAGCACATAAGTGTTATTTAAAATGTGGATTTAAGGATACTGGAAAAAGTAGAGAAGAAATTTTTTTAAACGGAAAATATTATGATAAGTTACATATGGACATACTTGAATATGAGTTTGAAGGTGATTATATTAGAAATAAAAATGTAAAATAATATTAAATGTTAAGAAATTAGAGAAAAAAATTTTCTAATTTCTTTTTTGTTTAAAAAATATAAAAAAAAGAATTGAAGAGGATATTGTGAAGTTTTTCCCAAAAGATTTATTAAAGGAATTCAACCTAAAAAAAAGGAGAATTAGATTTATTATCTGGAGGATATCCTTGTCAATCATTTAGTTATGCTGGAAAAAAATTGGGTTTAGAAGATGTTAGAGGAACAATGTTTTTTTTATCAAAAACAACAGATGAAGATTTTTTGATATTAGAAAAAAATTTATGCAGAGTATCATAAATAATAAAATAATTTGTTAACAATCTTATTAAGAGAAGAAGTGAGAAAATTAGTAGTAATACTAAAAATTCTTGCTTCTTTTTTTATTTTGTATATAACTTTTTAGGTTTAATCGTTGTTTATGTTAGGAAGATAAAAAAATTATAAAAATATCGGGATAATTTTATAATTTTTTCGCCTATGTGTATAGGTAACCAAATTGCACATTGACAAATACACTTGAATATAAGTGTCATAACAAGCCACTTTAAGCACGTTACAGTTTATGTATATTAAAAATGTTTCTTCTCCATCTGTAGTTATTCCAATAACTTCAACATCTAAATTTTTCATTTTATTTTATTGTATTATATATTTTTTTACTACAATTTAAGTCATCTCCTGCTATTATTAAATTTGATTTCATATATTAGCTCCTTTATTTATATAAATCAAGTTAATACTTATTAATAACTAATTTATCTCATTTAAAGGCTTGTTTAATTTTTTCATGGTTTATTTTTTCATAATTTTTAGTGTCATAATTATATACTTTATTATCTTTAATTTTTCTTATACCATAATATAATGAGTTTGGCATTAATTTATCTTCTTTTGCATAATTCAAAAAAAAATATGATATATATATCACCGCTATTTTTTTTACTTTCAAAATCTAACATGTTTTCTGGGTCATATTCTTGTATAACATAATAATCTTTTATATCTTCTTCAATATCTTTAGATCTTCCTACTCTTATTGCTTGACTACTCTTCGTAAACCTATCTAATGTTAATGCTCCTCCATTTTCTTTCAAATACTACCTCTTTGCTAATATCAAATTCGGTTGTATTTTTTATTGTTTTTATAACATCAAACTTTGTTGTGGTATATATATTTATATCATCTGTATAAATTTTTTCATATGAATTATATTTTCCTATCAATACTATATCAGCATATTCGTAGAGATTTTCTATTGTTGGTGCATATTCAAATGATAATTCTTCTGATGTTGGCGCATTTTCATAAAAAAATTTTTTCTTGGCTAGTTTCTTCTATAATCTTTGCTATACATATACGCTCACTATCTATTTTGTTATTAGATAAAAAGTTTTTCCGCTGTATAATCTCCTATTTTACCCCCTTCGGCCTCTTTTTACTTTCAATGAATTGTAGTTGTTGTTCACTATTATAAAGCCACCTAATATAAATATAGCACATATAGGTAATGCTACCTGACATATTATTTTTTCTTTTTAGAGCTTGTGTAGCTATTTCTTCTTTAAAATTTGATAGCGCTATTATCTCCTGCATGCTACATTTTATTTTATTTTTTATTTCTCTCTACTCTCCATAATTATATCCTCCTTTATTTAGACTTATTTTTATTTTTTTTCGTATCCTATGTAAAGACACTTTTATTTTACTATTTGAAACATCGAGTTTTTTTGCAATTTCATCAATTTTCTTTCCCTCATAATAAAACATTATAAAAATATTATAATCTTCTTCTTTCATCTTTTTTTAGTGTATCTTGAATAAAGTTATTTTGCTCCTTTAATATTACAATTTTATCCATATCTATAGTATCAAAAAAAGAACGCTTTCATACTCATTTAGTGAATATGTAGGTTTATTGTCTCTATACCCTTTTTGTATATAATGTTCCTAGCAATTCCAGCAAGGTAAGAAGTAATTGCTATATTATCTTTTATTTGGTTTCTATTATTCCATATAGCTATAAAAAACATCTAAAATTATTTCTTCCACATCTTCTTCTGACATATTTGAGTTCTTGTAATTCCTTACAACAGTATATACATAGCTAAAATATTGAGCTATAAGCCTATTCATATCTAATTTTCCATTTGTTATATGTTTTTTTAATTCCTCTCGCTTTTCCATTTTTTCCCCTTTTTACAAATCTTTATTATATAATACCATTTTTTATAAAAGGTTACACTTTTTTAAAAAAAATCCAACTCTTATCGAGCTGGATTTCTTTAAATTTTCCCTTTAGTGTATACCTTTTTGTGTTGTTTGAATTATTATTTTTCATCAACCAAAACCTTGTTTATTTCATTATTTGTTACTATTTAAGGAGAAAATTATTTAAATCTATTCACAATGCTTTCGGTGGAAACCTTATAAAAATTGTAACGGGTGGCGCTCCTATTAGAGCAGAATTGGGTTCCTTTTTTGATAGCATTGGAATAAACCTAATAAATGGATATGGCATTACTGAATGTTCTCCTCTTGTTTCTGCAAATAGAGATTATTTTAATGATTGTGCAACTGTTGGCGTTCCTCTTTCTTGTGTAGAAATAAAATTTGAGAATGTAACACCAGAAGGTGATGGTGAAATTTGCGTTAAAGGCGATACTGTAATGCTTGGATATTACAAAAATAATGTATGCCTACAACTTCCTGTTTACAAAAAAAATATCACAAATAGTTATAAGAGATAAAGAATTTGATAAAACAACAACAAATAAAATTAAAAAGATAATTTTTACTCTGAATTTCATTCATAGCAAAATATACAGAGATATAAAATCTATAATATATCGTATCGGAGCAGTTATACAGCTGCTCCGATTATTAATATACCTATATTATCATTATATATTTGATTAAATTGTGATAGAGGTAATGGACTTTCTCCTATTCCTGCCTCGACAGTATAACTCGGTCTTCTATAATTCTGTAAAAACCAATCTTTATATCCTGCAAAAACTTGATTCATATGGCACATTTGTTAACTTATAACCACTAGCCTCTGCCATTTTCGCTCCAATATTATAGCTATTGATTGGCGCGTATTTTTGATACTGCCAATAAATTTCTTTCCCTTGCGTATGATATGAAATTGCTAATTCAAAATTATGCTCTAAAGTAAACTTGTATAAAGCTATTGCTTCTGGTTGGCTTAATGGTTTTTCTCCAACATAGTCCTTGGGAGCTGGTTTGTTAACTCCTTGAGAATATTTTATTTTTTTTGCAAATTCCCATCCTGCCGGAAATTGCAAATTTAAATCTACACCTGTGGACTTTAAAAACTTCCAACCACAAAAATAAGTTAATAAAATGCAGTAATCATCTATATTACAGAGTATTTCTAATTTAAAGAAATATTCTGTTTTTTGTGTTTTTATTGCTAGAATTGGAGTGGAAAAATGGAAGAAAAACAAAAGAAATAAAGTTGGATATTATTCAGTAATACCATCAAAAATACTATATAATAAGGAGCTAAAAGCAAATGAAAAATTACTATATGCAATGATAACATCACTTGCATATAAAGAAGGCTATTGTTTTGCAACTAACAATTATTTTGCAAGAAGAATTAGGAGTACATCCAAAAACAGTTTCAAGTTGGATTTCAGATTTAAGAGATAAAAATTATATAAAAGTTGAAATGGTTAGAAAAGAAAACAAGCAAATAATTCAAAAGAAAAATTTATATAAATGATGTTCCATATCCGTTAAATAATGGATACCAGTATCAATCAAAAAAATGGACAGGCTATCCATCAAAATATGGAAGATAATAATATAAGATTTAATAATAAAAAATAATAATAAAGGTCATAGAAAATTTATATCCAATTATGAAAATCAGAGACAATATACTAAAGAATTTTTGGAGAGTTTGTATGCAAATTAAATATAAATTGGAAGAAATTTCTAGAAATTTTAGTAGAAATATGATATTATGGTTTCATCAAATATAAAGGAGCTGATTTAAACTTGAATACTAATAGTACAAACAAATTAATTGAAATTTTAGAATTAAAACAGATTAAATTTGATAAAGGTGAAAAAAATCTTTATTTAGAAAAAATATAGCTATTATCAAGTTATAAATGCATATAAAAACTTATTTGTAAAAAGATATTGAATATATTGATACAATTAGAAGTAATATATTACAAAAACAAAAAATATAGAGTTTTATAAAAATGTTTTTAAGATAAAACCAGAAATAAAGACAGAAGAATTATATGAAAAAATATGTGATAAAATATGCGAAAAATATGGATTAAAATCTAATTCGTTACAAAAAAAAAGAAGAAAATATAAGACAAATTCAATATCACCTACATAAATACAATAGTACAACAAAATATGGTGATTTTGTTAGAATGTATAAATTTGAACATGAATTAAGATTAATGCTTTTAAAATATACACTAATAATAGAGGAAAGTATGAAAAACATTTTTATTGCTTATCTAAATGACCATAATGCTAAAGCGGATTATTTAGTTAATATGCATAATTATAATACTTCATCAATAAAGAACAAAGCATTTGATACAATGAAACTAATAATAGGGAAAATATGATAATACAAAATCAAAACCTATATAAAAAGAAAAAGAGAGCAAAATATAACAGTGCCATATTGGATAATAATTAATGAATTAGCTATGAATCAAACTTATTATGCAATAGCAAACTTACAAGAAGATGATTCTAGAAATATTTTCTTAAACTGTACAAACTTTTTTTACTAAATTAAATTTAACTAATGAGAAAAAGGGGAAAAGTGAAGCAATTAGAAAAAAGAAAGAAGAAGCTCAAATAAATACTTTTAAAACAATTCTATGTTACTTAGGAGAGTTTAGAAATATGTTGGCACATAATCAGCCTATATATTGTTATAATATAGAATCTTTTGATATAAATAAAAGATATACATTAGAATATGAATTACCAAAGACAAATAAAAAAACAAGAAATACTCAGACGGAAATTTTATACCAAAGTATAAACAGCAAATAAGCTTAAATGCTAAATTGATGAGAAATTTATCTGATTATTTTGGAGAGGATTCTTTTTAATAAAAATAATTATACTAATTTAAATTTATCAAAAATAATATATATTATATATAAAATTTTAATAAACATAGATAAAAATACTGACTTTTATAATGAATTAAAAAAAAATATATTTGTAAAATATAATATAATACTGAATGAGAAAAAATTTGAAATAGAAAATGTAGAAGAATGTATAAATTTATTAGAGGAAATAAAAAAAAAGATTGAAGAGTTTGATTTAGAATACAAAGATATTATTTCAAAAATAGAAGCTAAAAAAGCATACAAAAATTTTCTGCATGGAAAAGATAACCAATTAAAAGATATAAAGAAAACTATACTTCAAAGATCAAAAAAAAGTAAAAATAGTAACAAAAGAATCAAAGTATAAACCATTTTTAGAATCAAAAAGATATACAATGTTTACAGGAATAGATGAAAAATTTTTTAAAAAAATATTTTATAATAATATGGATATTTTTTTTTTGTAAAAAATCATAAAATATTATAAATATATATTTACAACATAAACAATTTGTTGTATAATATATATGTAATTAAATTCCACGCGATGTGGGGGGAGAAGTTGGCTGAGGCTGCTTCTCTCTTTTTGTTTATAAAATATCTTCCAGCGGGCTAAAAAGGGTTTTAGGGATTTTGCCCTAAACAGCAAAAAAATGGTGTCAAAACACCAAGCTGGCGAATTTTGGGCACTAAAAAATGCTCTCCAAAATTCGTGACAAATAAATCTTTTCTAAAATTATATGTTATATTTTTTCTGTTAAATTTTGTATTTAAAATTTGTAGACATGTAAAATGAAAAATGGTATAATCATTTTGAACTGCATTAATATTACAATTAGCTTTTAGGACTATTAGTAATATTACGTACAAGGAATATAAAAAAAAAAAATTAAGGAGGAATTGTTTATGGAAAGAAAATTTAATAAAGGAGATATTGTTCAACATTTTAAGAGAGAAAAAATGACAGAGGAACAATTAAAAGAAGAACCAAATTTATATTTATATGAAATTATTGGTACTGCAAGACACACTGAAAATAAAGAAGAATTAATGATTTATAAACCTTTATATACAACTGAATGTACAAATGGAGTTGATTTTTTTGCTGCAAGACCATTAGAGATGTTTATGTCAGAAGTAGATCATGAAAAGTATCCAGAGATTAATCAGAAATATCGTTTTGAATTGAAGAAATAAGTTATATAGTAAACAAATTATTTTATTGGAGAAAGGTTAGTATAATATATTAAATTTTAAACTCTATTATATTATACAAGGTATTAAGTAAATGAAAAATTATATAGATACATTAAATGAAACAATAAAATCATATTATAAGATTTTATCAGAAGATTTTCCAAAATTTTTAAATGAGTATATTAATACTCCAGAAATGTTAAAACAATCTAAAAAAATAAGTGTAAGTTGTGGTACAATATATTCAAAAAAAATGTATAAACAAATGTGGTATTCAAGTTTAGACCATAGTAGTATTGCAGTAGCTTTAATAATATGGCATTTTACAAAAGATAGGAAGCAAACTTTATCAGGATTGTTCCATGATATTGCAACTCCAGTATTTAAGCATTCTATTGATTTTATGAATAAAGACTATGAAAAACAAGAATCTACTGAAGAATTAACTACAAAAAATAATTAGTGAATCAAAAAAGAGATAATGGAGTTACTAAATAGAGATGGTATAAAAGTTGAAGAAGTAGCAGATTACCATATATATCCTATTGCAGATAATGATACGCCATGTCTTTCAAGTGATAGATTAGAATATACTTTATCTAATGGATTAGGAGCAACAGAAAAGATTTGGACTTTAGATGATGTAAAAAGAAATTTATGATAATATAGAAATTCAAGAAGATGAAAATGGTATAGAAGAATTAGGCTTCAAAGATATTGCTATTGCAGAAAAATTTGTACATACAATGAGCATTTTATCAAGATTATATCGTAGAGAAAAAACACTTTTTACAATGCAAATGCTTGCTGATATTATGAGAATAATGTCCGATAATAATTTAATCAATATATCAGAAATGTATAATCTATCTGAAAAGAAGTGATTGAAAAAATAGAAAAATGTAATGTAAAAAAATATATCTAATGGTTTTGAAATATGGAAACATGCTACAGATATTTTAACAAGTGAAAAAATGCCTGAAGGAAAATACTTTGTAATTATTGAAAAAGTTAAAAAAGAGATATATAAATCCGTTAGTTAGATATAACAATGAATATAAAAGAATAAAAGATATTTCAGAAAAAAGCAACAAATGATATTAATGAAGCTCTTGAATATAAAACTGCTAAATATGTATTTTTAGATTTTGATTTTAAATAATGGAATATAAAGGGAATGTTCAAATGTAATATGCAGAAGATTTTGATATTTCGTACAAGTATTAGATTAATAAATTACAATTAATAATTTTTTTATAAAAAAGAGCTGACAAATAAAATGGAGCACGTTATACTACTAGTAAATTTATATATGGAGGTAGTAGAAGTGGAAGAAAAACCTAGTGTTTTAAACGATTTATTTGTTAGTAGAGAGGAAAATATATGTGCTTTAACTGAATTTGATAAGAAAAGGATTAAAGAATTAACAAAGGATAATAATACTTATCAAATGCTCTTAGATAAGCTAGAAGATTTATCTAGTGATGATATATCAAAAGCTAAAGTTAAAGATAGTTTAGAAAGTTATATTGATAAGGTAAACGTAATAGGTTCTTATGAAAATGAAAAGTTTTATAAGATTGGATTTACAGATGCAATGAATTTAGTGTTTGAATGTATTAAACGAGAAATATAATATAAAGTAATTTTTATTGGATAAGCATATGGGAATAACCATATGTTATTTTTTTTGTAAGAAATTTAAAATTTTTGTTTTACCCGTCACATTTTTGATTTTGAATCGCTATTAAGGTTAAGAAGAAAATTTCAAATTGCCAATAACCTTTTAAAAATTTAATCGCTGTTAATAGTAGAAGGAAAAAAAAAAAAAAATTAGAATTGCCCGTAAGATTTTTGATTTTGAATTGCTGTTTATGTTAGGAAGAAAAAATTTTAATATTGCCCATAAAGTTTTTAGATTTCAGTTGTTGTTAATATTAGGGAACAAAAAATTTAAAATTTACCCGTAAGATTTTTAAAGTTGAATCGCTGTTAAGGTTAGAAATAAAAAAATTAAAATTTTTTCATTTACCCGTAACGTTTTGGATTTTCAATTGCTGTTAATAGTAGAGAGATAAAAATTATTAAAAAAAATTTGGACAATTTAAAATTTTCTCGCCTATGTAATTAGATGGGCAAAATTGCACATTGACAAATACACTTGATTTAGGTGTCATAAAGAGCCATTTTCTTTAATATTCTGTATTAGCAAGAAAGGATTTGAATAAGTATGAATGAGGATAATAATAATACAAAAGAAAATAAATTAGAGTTCAATACATATTGCATTTTTTACAGAAGAAAAACAAGATATTAGGGATACGATAGGATTAGTTTTTAAGGATTATTTAGAAAGTATAAAAGTAAAGAATAAGTAATTATATTAAAACAATTGCAAAATTTAATTGAGCACGTTACAATTTAAGCATAGATGATTACGGATAGGAGGTTAAATGCTGGATTTAAGAAGTCAAAATTTTAAAGTACGGAATGTATATCAGACTATCTAGAGAAGATGGCGACAAGCAAGAAAGCGAAAGTATCAGTAATCAAAAGGAAAAATTTTGCAAAGATATGTAAAGGAGAATAATTTATGTTTAGTTAAAGAATATGTTGATGATGGCATAAGTGGTACAACTTTTGATAGACCTTCATTTAATGAATTATTGCAAGATATTGAAAATAAAACAATTGATATGGTAATTACAAAAAGACTTATCAAGACTTGGTAGGGATTACATTAAAACTGGTTTTTATTTGGAAGACTATTTTCCTAAAAAATAATATTAGATATGTTGCAATAACAGATGGAATAGATACATATATAGATAGCACAAATAACGATATAACGCCTTTTAAAGCAATAATGAATGATATGTATGCTAAAGATATTTCCAAGAAAATTAGAAGTGTTTTGAAGGAAAAGCAAAAAAAGCAAGGAGAATATATGTGTAGTATTTCAGCTTATGGTTACAAAAAGCATCCTACAATAAAAAATAAATTGATTGTAGATGAGCAGGTAAGGGATATTGTAGAAAAGATTTTTGATATGTATTCAAATGGACATGGTAGTGTAGAAATTGTAAATTATCTAAACTCAAATAAATTTCTATCTCCAACAGGTTATAGGAAAACAGGACTAGTGCAAGATAATACGTGGTCGAAATCTTCGATTTCGTGTCCACGGCTATATGCAAGCGAAGTCGCATGAAAACAAAACTAGCTATAATTGAATGAAGTAACCTTATGCAATATGCTAAAAAATGAAGTCTATATAGGCAATACCGTTCTTCAAAATAAAAGGTCTATAATATCATATAAAGTCAAGAAATTTAGAACTGTTGATAAAGAAGAACATATAAGAGTTGAAAATACCCATGAAGCTATTATTGACAAAGATACATTTGAAAAAGTGCAACGTATCATAGAAAAAAAAGAGGAACAAACACAAAACTTAAATATGATTATTTATTAAGAGGATTACTTTACTGTTATCATTGCAAAAGAAAGTTGCAAATAGTTCTAAAGAAGAACTCTAAAAAGAAATGCAAAATCACATCCATATATAACTTGTAGTGATGCAAAAGAACGTGGATGTTATTCATTAAATATGAACTACGAGAAATTTGAAAAAAATATTATTTATGTTGTAAAAAGATATGTCAAATATATGCTGACAAAGAAATTTTTTATTCAATTTATGAAAAATATCAAAATAAAACATCAGATATTCGAGAAGGATATAGAAAAAAAAATAGAACAAATTGATAAAGCAATATTAGATATAACAATAACAATTTAGACAAGATGTATATGGATAAATTAAGAGGTATTTTACAAGAAGAAGACTACGTTAGAGTATCACAAAAATTAAGTTTAGAAAGAACAAAATTAAATGAACAAAAGCAAGAATTAGAACAGAAATTAATTGGAACAAAAGACAAAATTGAAAACAAAAATCAAACAAAAGAAGAAAAAGAATTAGATGAATTAATAGAAAATTTTTTTGAAATTAGAAAAAAATTGATAAGATATATTTGTATCGATTAATTAATAAAATTGAGATTGATAAAGACAAAAATATTTACATATATTTTAATTTTTCAAAACTAAATTCTATTAATGAAAATCTAGATGAATTTATCAAAATTGAAGAATTAATTAATGAAAAAAAAAAATGCAAAGTCGTGTAATATAAACAGTTACAAGACTTTGCAAAACGGTTGGAAGTTTTTAAAATCCACACCATTGATATTTGCTTTCCAACCATTTGGAAAGGATATTTTTGAATAATTATTGGCTATTTTTTTTGCACTTTCATATTCTTTTGTGTTACTTTTTATTGCTCCTGTTACTAAATCTACTCCATCCGGGTTTACCATTGGAACTACATATATTGAAACTTGATTAAATATATTTCTTGCACTTTGTCCATATATATTAAAGTTATTTACAACTGATTTGCAAAAATTCTCTACAAATTTCATCATTAATAATGATGTAATCCACTCACTTGCATGTATTCCACCTGAATATATAACTTCTTTATTCCCATTTCCTATTTTTACATACGGGATATCTTTTTCCCAATACGCTTTTCCCCATATTTCCAATATTCAAAAATGAATATCTTTTTCTTAAAGCTTTAATATTTGTTTGCATTAGCTCATATGTATAATTTAAATTTGTCGGTACAATATCTTTTTTGTATTTACTCGTCTTAACATTCTCATATATAACCACCTAATTATATATATTAAAAAAAAAATAGAATTTTTGTTACTAATGAAATAGTAAAGTCTTGTAAGGTACTAATATTTCAACACTTACAAGACTTTTTCAACTTTGGTGTGCTTGAAGGGAATCGAACCCCCGCCCTCTCCCTTAGGGGGGGAGCGCTCTATCCAACTGAGCTACAAACACATATATTTTTATTTTACACCATTAATTGTGTTTTGGCAAGGTATAACATTTACTTTTTATGTGTTTTTTTTGTGCTATAATTTTATAGGTGATTTTTATGCAAAAAATGTTAAGTTATATGAGAAAAGCAATCGAAAATTATAATATGATAAATGAAGGAGATAAAATTGCTGTTGGTCTTTCTGGCGGAAAAGACTCTATTACCTTACTTATGGGTTTAAAGGCTTTGCAAAGATTCTATCCTAAGAAGTTCGAAGTAGTTGCAATAAGTGTTAATCCTGGATTTGAATTTTTTAATTCAGAATTTTTAAAAAGTGTTTGTGATAAAATCGGTGTAGAGTTTATTGAGGAAAAAAGCTATATAAAAGAAAATTGTTTTTGATATAAGGAAGGAAAAAAATCCTTGTTCTTTATGTGCCAACTTGCGTAGAGGAATTTTAAATTCTTCTGCAATCGCTCATGGTTGTAACAAAATTGCTTTGGGTCATAATGAAGATGATGTTTTAGAAACATTTTTTTGAATCTTTTATATATGCTGGAAATTTGTCAACTTTTGCTCCAACTAGCTATATGGATAGGTCTAAAATAACTTTAATTAGACCTATGGTTTACATACCTGAAAAAAAGAAGTACGTAAATTTGTTAGGAGGCAAGGAATAGAAGTAATGCCTAAAGTATGCCCTATGGATGGGGTTTCTAAAAAGGGAATCTATAAAAGAGTTAATCTATAAATTAGTTATAGAAATTCCAACCGTTAGAGCAAATATTATGGGTGCTATTAGAAGATCTAATATTAACGGTTGGAAAGAATTTTAAATTATTATTTTTACTGTAAACAAATCACCTTCTATTTTTATTTGCATTTTTCCTCCCTTGCAAATTCACCAAATCTTTAGCTATTGAAAGACCGCAATCCATTGCCACCACTTGTTCTAGATTTATCTCCTCTAACAAATCGTTCCATTAGCTCTTCTGGTGTTATGTTTAACTCTTCTTTTGATATGTTTTTCATTGTAAATACTATTTTATCATTTTGCTCAACATTTACATATATTCTTGTCCCTTCTAAAGAATGTTTATATGCATTATTGTATATATTTTCTAATACTCTCCACATTTTTTTTTTTGCTATCTAATTGCGCAAAGCTCTCCTCTTTTTTCTATTTTACTAATCAATTTTAAATCTTTACTCTCATACTTTTCTGCAAATTCTCCATTTGCTTGTAATATCATTTCTGCGAAATTCAATTTTTGTAAATTTACCGTTTCATTTCCAGGGCTTATTTTAGATGCTTCTATTAAATCTTCTGTTAAATTTTTTAATTTTTTTGATTTATTTTCTAGAATCTCTATATATTTTTGCGCATTTTCATTTTTCTATATTTTCTTTTTTTAGAAGATTAGCATAATTTATTATTGAAGTAAGTGGAGTTTTTAAGTCATGTGATACATTTGTTATTAAGTCTGTTTTTAATCTTTCTGATTTAACCTTTTCATTTACTGCATTTTCTATGCCTCTTTTTATATTGTTTATGTCTTGGACCATATTTTTTAGGTATTTATTGTCTGTTTTTATTTCTGATTGATATTCTCCTGACACTATATTTCTTTATTTTCTTTTCTATTTTATTATATTCTGAGACATTTTTTAAGAAAATAATTACTATTGCCACATATATCAAAATCACCAATGCTTTAATTTTAACATCATATATTACAATACCATAGTGTAATGTAGTTGCTGAAATTATTCCCATAGCTATTATTGTTACTACCACCACTATTATTATTAATTTATAATTTTCTTTTATTTTTTCTATAAAATTGGTTACTACTTTTCATTTTGTGCTTTAGCTTTTTTTTATATTTTTTACACTATTAAAAAAATATTTCTGCTAAAATAGCATATAAAATAAGGCAAATTAATTCTATACTAATTTTTTTTTCAAATATTGCTTCCATTCCTAATATCGTTAGTATTTTAACATCAAAAAATCCGTGTAAATACCGCTTTTTATTGCTTTATATAAAAGTACTATAGATAATATTGAAAATATAACTACTCCGATTATATTTATCTTTATATTATGATTTGCTTTATAATAATTTTGTTGTATTGTTTTCATATAGCCATTATTATCTAAATTTACTTTTTACATATATATCCAATACTTCAAATCTGGATTGGTCTGCTTTAAATCCATATTTCTGCAACACATCTATATTTGTATCTGGTACAGAATTTAAACTACAAATATAATATTGTAAACTTTCTTTAAATTCTGATTTTATATGTTCTTTATCCTGTATTACTGTTTTTAAATTGCTAAGTATTATATGTTTTCCCGTGTTTGTTGTAATATCTGCTATGTAGCAAAACTCTATATTTGAATTTTCTCTATTTATGTATTCAAGTCCTGGGTAGCTTTCTAGCTCATCATTCCATATGCTCCAGTAAATAGCATCTTCCAAAGTTTCTATTTCATGCGTTATTGCACTTTTATATGATTCTGTTTGTAAAAAATTTGCTTTAGCAATTTCAGCCCAAGAAAATCGTCTTACATTTGAATATATATTGTTTCCTAAAATCCATAATATGATTACCGATATGAATAATAATAGTCTCGCTATATTTATTTTTGACTTTTTTTCTGCTTTTTTTTCATGCTTTATTTTCCCTTTCCTAAGATATAATAATATTTTTATATATTTTCTATCTTGTACCCTAGTCCCCACACAGCTTTTAGATATTTTGGTTCTTTAGGATTTATTTCTATTTTATCTCTTATATGGCTTATATACACTACTACTTTTTTTTTTTTTTCATATCCGTCAAATGGCTCTTTCCAAACATTTTCATATATTTGCTTTATTGAAAATACTTGTTGTCCTTTATTGCTTGCCAAAAAAAGTAATAATTTATATTCTATAGATGTAAGCTTTATTTTTTTCTCCATCAACCATTACTTCTTTTGTTTTATCATTAATTTCTAGTCCATCTATTATTATGTTATCATTTTCTATAAGATTTCCAAGCTTAGTATATCTTCTTATATTTGACTTAACTCTTGCTATTAATTCTAGCGATTCAAATGGCTTAGTAATATAGTCATCCGCTCCTGCATTTAACCCGATTATTTTATCTATACTTTGTGACTTTGCAGATATAAATATTATTGGAACTGAATTTGTTTTTCTTATTTCTCGTGCCACTGCAATTCCATCTATTTTTGGCATCATTATATCTAACAATACTAAATGTATATCTTTTTTTTCTTTAAGATTTCAATAGCTTTTTTTTCTCCATCATAACATTCAAATACATTGTATCCCTCTTCTTCTAGATAAATTTTAATTGAGTCCGCTATTTCCTTATCATCAATCCACTACTAATATATTATACATCCATTTTCACCTCATATATATTGCATGCATTCATTCTTTGCACATATTCAATTTTTTCCGTTTATTGCTGACTTTATTTTTTCTTCGTTTACCCCATTATTACAAATTAAAATGAAGTTACTTTCTGTTTTTTTCTATTTTATCATAATTTTCAACATCTATTATAATTGATTTATCCACTAATGTGAATAAATATATGTCATCTAGTATTCTATTTTCCTTTGTATTAAAAACATAAATTATTGGCAAAGTGTTTTTTTCTGCTATTTTTTTTTCTGCTATATTATTATATTGTGAATATATATATTCTATTTTTGTATTTTTCACAAATGGACTGTATATTATTGTGAAAAATATTATTGATATTATAAATAATGTATGTTTGCAACTTGCACGTTTTCTTACAAATTCTCTTAAACAATATGCTATTGCAATTATCATTGATGAATATATTGGAATTATATATCTTGTTTCAATATACGGAGCTTTTAATACTATTGTTAATAAATAAATCAAAATTGGAGTTACCAGTAAAACCATTTCTCCATTCATTTTAATATCACTCTTTTTAGGTTTTATTGCTATAATTCCTGTTAAAATTATTATAAATGGCAATAACCCATTAAAGAATTCTTGATTTATCTTTTTTGCAGTATCCTACTATATTTTTATTACATCCACTTCTACAGTTACCCCTCTGTAGCTGAAAAATATATGTGATATTGCATATGGAAATATGAGTATATAAATAACTGATGATATAAATATTCCAATATTATATATCATCAGGTTTTTGTAATTTTTTTTGCTTTATGCATTTTACTGTATATATTAAATATAATACAAATGCGTAAATAAAAAAAAGTAATAATGTGTTAGCCCTCCAAAAATCATAAATGTAGAAATCAAAAAAAAATATATTTATTGGTCTTATTTTTTTTCTTTATTATATATTTTCATATGTAGGAATGTAATTATTAATATATTTAAATTACATAGTTCATACATTCTTATATATAATGTACTATTTAAGCTAATTAGTGTAAGTCCATTAATTAATGTTGTCAATACTGCATATATTTTATTTTTAAATAATTCTTTTGATATTAGATATACCATTATACTTGATATTATAAATATTGTTATATTTAATAAAATTCCAGTCCATTTTGTAAATTTGTTTATGGTAAAAGTTGCAGATATTCTTAATAGTAAATAATACAGTGGAGGATGTACATCATTTTTTTTTGATTTTCATATACAGGTTTTATATTATAAATTTCATTGTCGTTAACTTCTAAATAATCTTCAAAATATTCTTTATTATGCCATTTATTTAAAAATCCTCATTATCTGCAATATTTAGTTTATTATAATTCATTAGGCCATATGAGTACATTTCATCCATATGAAAGTATTGTTTTTGATACCCAAAATAAATTCTAATTAATATCTGAACTAATATAATTATTATTAAAATGATTGTTGTCTTTTTTCCTCATCTTTATTCTCCCAATATTTTTCTCCATTTATCTCATCAATTAAATATAGTGGTCTATTTTTTGTTTGATTAAATATTCTTCCTATATATTCACCTAATATTCCAATTAATGCAAATTGTATGCCCATAAAGAAGAGTATTAATGAAATAATTATTTGATATGGTTCTATTGTTTGTTTAATAATAACATATATTAGATTAATTAGCCAAGATGCAAATGTAATAAATGATATATATATTGGCCATCTTAATGGTGAAATAGAAAGTGATGTTATTCCATCTATTGCTAGGTCTATTAATTTTTTATAATTCCATTTTGTTACTCCTGCTATTCTTTTTTGTCCCTATCAAAATATATTGCCTTTTTTGTTATATCCTATCCAACTAAAAATACTTTTTGAGCATCTTCCTGTTTCTCTTAATTTGCAGATTGCTTGTACACATCTTTTATCTAATAATCTAAAGTCTCCCTGTATCCTTTTGTATTGGTATTTTTTAGTAAACTTTTGTAATGTTTTATAGTACATAGTTGATGTGAATTTTTTTTAGCCATGTTTCTCCATCTCTTTGTTTTTCTTGTTGCATACACATCGTCATATCCTTTTTCCCATTCTTGTATCATTTCTGGTATAAGTTCTGGTGGATCTTGCAAATCTGCATCCATTATTATTACTGCATCGCTTTTCCTAGAATAGTCTAATCCTGCTATTATAGCTATTTCCTTTCCAAAGTTTCTTGAAAACGATATATATTCAAATCTATTATCTTTTTTTTCTTATTCCTTCTATTATTTTTTTAAACTATTATCTTTTGCTTCCATCATTTATGAACAGTACTTCAATTCTATAATTTGTTAGCTTGTCTATTATAGATGTTAGTCTATTTCTTAAAAATAGAAGTGATTCTTCCTCATTATATATTGGAATTAATATTTTAATTGTTTTCATTTTTCCCCTACCTTTATTTTTTTTTTATATTAATATTATATTCTTTATATCACTTAAATATTAAATTTAAAGGTTAGAAAAAGTTAAAATTTAGTAAATTTTATTTAAATATTCTCTAATTGGCAAAACAGACCTCATTACGAGATCTGTTTTTTTCTATGCCCATGGATTTGCAGATTCTGGATCTTTTATACCTACCATTAATCCTACAATTGTATCACTCCATATTATTTAATTTCTGTAGACCATAGTCCATGTTTGTTGCAATAAGCATATATTTTTGAACCTGGTATATATTTAAATCTACATTCTGCATTTTGTTCTGGATATAGTTTGATTTTGCATATTTTCTCACCGGCAATCATTGCCAACCACTCTATATAATGCTCTTTATCCATTACATGATTTACTTTTTACAAATATTTCATCTTCGACTTTTTTTCATACGTTGGTATATGTTTTTCGGCTACAGCATCCATGCTATTTGGAATGATTTCTTCCATTTTTTCTCCACAGCAAACTATACCACAATTATCGCAACTACAGTCCTTTAAAACTTCGACCAGCGCTCCACATTTAGAACATTTTTTTTATAATTAATTTTTCCATAATATCTTTCCTCCTACTCTTTTTAAGTTATTACAATAATATCATAATCACTATAAAAAATCTAGATATATTATATTATTTATCTTTTATTAATTTGTAAATATCTTTAAGTTGCAAGTGCTAGTTAATTTCTTTTTAATTTAGCCGTCATGTCAAAATTATAAATATACTTACCATCAATTTTTTCATAAACTTCTCCAACTTTTGCATTTTTAGGTAAATCTATCTCAAATATAGAACACGGTCCACCATCACCATTTTTTCTGATATACAAACCGAATTCTCATCCATTACCCAAGCATAGCCATTTCCTTTCCAGCTTTTTGTTATCTAAAAAAATCTTTCTTCTCTCATATAAGTTATATTCTTCTAATACTTTGTCATTTTCATTCATACCTTTACCTTCATCCATCATATTTTTTTTTAATGCATTTTTTTAAATCTCTAATAAATTCCTTTATGAAACCATTACTATTATTATTGTTTCTTTCAAATATATTTAAGTCCAATATTTCACCTCCTATTTTTCTAATTTACTTTCTCCTGTTGCATAATTAATAATAATTCCATTTTGCACATTATATACATATACATTAAATTGTAATTTTCCATTGTCTTCAATAGAATATGCTTCAATATTTACACCATTTGCTAATTTATTTTCGCCCTCAAAATATGGAGTAACTCTATATAGGACATGGTTAGTTTGATTTTCCTTCAAATAATTATAAACCTGATCTTCAAATTGTTTCATTCCATTTATATTAAAGCTTTGTGTCCCTGTCATTATGTTTCTTTTTATCCACATCTATTCCACCTAATTTCCACGCAATTATATGACATCTATGATATAGATATCCTCCTGGAATAGTGTTTGTGTTATATTTTTTGTTGTTTAAATCCTGTTGGTGTAATTGAAGAATAATCATCTTTTTTCGTCATCTTCATTAGCCTTTTTTTCCAACTAGTTTTTATCATTGCCCTTCCGCACTCTGCCATTTTCTAAATCAGAATAATAATCTTTCTGTATACTTATGTCTTGCGCAGTAAATTGAGGCACATTGTTGTTTATTTCAATAAATATTTCTCCACTGTATTTTGGAATGTTTGATATAGCGTAAGAAATTTTGTCGTTTTCTATAATATTGCTTGTTTGGTTTTCCTTTCCAATGTTAAAATTTACGCTTACAGCAGTTATTATAATATATAACAATATTATTGCAATACGCTTTAATTTTTTTTGTATTTTTATTCATACATTTCACCCATATATTTAATATCATAATATATGATTTTTTTTCAATATTTGTATAGCTTGATTTTCCTATATTGCTCTATGCCAACCTGTACACAGTGATACTTGGAATGGAGACATTCCTCAACCTTTCTCCATCCTCTTTTTATTTTTTTTCTATAAAAATATTCTATCAAATCGGTATCTTTTATTCATTTTTTTTTTAATTACCCTACTAAAAGTTTATACAAATTTATATCAATTTTAAATATTCTTCAATATTTTGAACATATTTTTTTATAAACCTTTTTTATATTTGGTAGTATATGCAAAAAAAAAACACTTTTCTATGAAACCTTTATTGTACCCAATTGTAAAAAAGAGACTCAAACTTACGACCTTCGGGTTATGAGATGTGCTTGAAACGTTTATGTAATTTAGTGAAATCAAAAGGGTTTTAGCTGATTTATCAATAAAAATTGGGGAAATGGTTTTTCGAACATTTGTGTATTTTTTGGAACTTTTTTGAGAAGTTTTTTCCCCAACTTTTCCCCAAGTGGTTTAATACATATGTTCGTAGTTTTTTTTGAATAAAATGGGAAACCTAAAATTTATTTTGGAGGTTTTGAAAATGAATAATAAAATTACTTATAACAGAGTAGGAGATTATTTAGTTCCTAATTTGTATTTACCTAAACAACCTGAGAAACATATTGGAAAATATGGACGCTTAAGATTAAATTATTTGAAAGAACATAAAAAGAGGTTTATATACTGAATTACTTATAAATGGTACTTTGAAACAACATTTAATTGAGATAGATGAAATTACTACTAGCAAAGTTAATGAGCTTATAAAACAACTTGCTGAAGCTGAACATATTGATGAGAATTTGAAAGAGCATCATCAAATGGAGTGGGTTCAAGCTATGAACAATATTAAAAATAGAGCTGAAGAAATTGTTTTTAATGAGATTTTATATGTGTAGGAGGATTTAGATATGGTTAATTTTAGAGATGTTAATGACAATGATATTTTGAAAGAATGGTTTGATTTTAGAGAAGAAACTTATTTGTGTTATGCTGATAAACAAGATAGAGAAAATGAATTTAAATTTGATTTTTTAGAGAGAATATTTTGAAGAATATTCCTAAGCAGAATAGAACTTATGTTAGAAAAACAACTTGATCTTCTTTATGATGATTTTATGAGGTATTTGACTTATATTACTGAAAAGTATTATAGAAATGGCTTTGTAGATGGTTCTCAGTTAGTTATGGGATGTTTTGAGGAATAGTACATATTTACCACATTTTCTTGCTTTGTGGTAAAATCGTAAAAGTGTGAAATTTGACTTTCTATAAGTCGCTTTTCACACTTTTTTATCTCTAGCAATTGTAATTTATTATAAAAAATTTTTCCTAATGCCCAACCTATAACGGCACTTAATATACAAAAAACCAATTACTTCTTTTTTTTGAATCGATTATTTCTTTTTCGTGTTCTTCTTTTTTGCTCCTTTAGTTCTTTTTTCATGTGCTTGTTGAGAACGTCGCATTTCGTCGTATATCTGTCCTATTTTGTTTTCTAATCGTTCAAGAGTTTCTATTGAAGTCATAGACTCAGAAGTTTTAATTGTAGAGGTAATTGAGTTACCACATCCTTGCTTTCCAGAGCACAAATACTTGCATCCCCATTTCTTATATAGGCTCCTCCACCTGCAATAACTGTTGACTTTGATTTTTCAACTTGAGTGATAATTAGCTCTTTTTCCTCATACTGAACAATATAAGCACTACAAACTTCTTCAAGTTTACTTGCTAAAATAACTTTCTTTACTATCTCAAAATCATTGGTAGAAGTACCAATTACTGTTCGATCTCTTTCGTCATAGCCAAAAATTATGACTCCGCCCTCAGTATTAGCAAATGCACTAACAATTTTAGGCAAAGTATTCCTTGCACTTTTCACATTAGCTTTGAACTCAACTTTGATATTTTCACCAGCTAATAATATTGAATTTATGTTATCTTGAGTAACAATCTCCATTATATTATCTCCTTTTCTCCTTTAGTCATCAGAATTTTCTGTCATCTTCTGTACAGTAACATACTTTTCAAAATTTATTAATTTATAGACATAGACAAATTACTATTAATCGCTCACTATCCCATTTGCCATTCTTTTTTTGCCATTTTTTCTTTCTATTAATCCTTTTTCTTGCATTTCTGCCATATAAGTTTTTACAGTTCTTAAAGATTTATTAATCTGTTTTGATATTTCTTCTTGAGTAGTTGCTGGATTAGTTTTTAATATATTTATAATTGCCTGTTCTTCTAAAGTGTAATTATTGCACTTTAAATTGTTATTTTCTGCACTTTGAATATTATCTATATGAGTGTATCTATTCTTTAATTGATTGTTAGCATTTGTTAGCAAGTTATAAAAAAGAATTTTTCCAAAAATGAAGTATCTTCAAAATATATATTTTTTTGAAAATTCTTGTAATTAGCTCTTACTAATGAATTTCTAAAAAATACCATGAATTATCAGCAAATACTTCATCATTAATATTAAATCCAAAAGTTCTTAAATATTTTATTATAAAAACTGCTGTTGTTCTTGTATTTCCTTCGCAAAATGGATACTTGCCATATATTTGATGTAAAAAATCTACATAGATGTTTAATAGATTCATCTAAGCTTAATCCTTTATATGAAAAGTTCTTTTTCTTGCTCAAAATCATATTCTAATGTTTCTTTTATTGTATCAAATGGTGCATATATTACCGTATCTCCATTTAATACCCATTCTTTTTGGTAAAGTTATAGTCTCTATATAATCCTGCTCCATCAAACATATCTTTAAATAATCTTTTTATGAATATTTAATAATTCTGTTGGTGAAAAAAAATTAAATGCTTTTTCGCTTAATATTTCTGTTATTCTAACCGCAACTTTATCTGCTTCTTCGTTTTCTTTTTTCAAAATTTTTTTCTACTACCTTGAACTCCATAATATTCATCTATTCTTGTTTTTACTTCTTCAATATCTATTGCTCCTTCAATATGTTCTTTAGCAGTTTTTATTAAGTATTTTGAAGGTTGTAATCCATCTACATCTTGCAAACCAATTGCTGTTTCCCATGTTTTAGTCTTCTCTACTCTATTGGGTTCGCCTTGTTTAATATATTCTGATAGTTCTAAATTCCAATCTTTTTTTTCTTATCCATTAGAAATACCTCCTACATATATATTATATCAGTTATTAGATGTAATATCAATACTTAAAGTGCAATTTTTGCACTTTAGAATGTAAAATTGCACTTTAATTTCTTATAATATTTCATTTATATCATTTATTAATTCTTTTTATCTCTTCACTATTAAATAATTCAACGAAATGTAATTCTTCATTTTTTATCAAATCATCAACTTTGAAAGTTCCATTTTGATTAATAAAAGTTAATAATTCTTTTATATATTTTACTTGTTCTTGATTTTTTTTTTCTAGTTGTTTCTCTAAGAATGATTTAACTGCTTGTTCATCAAAAGCAATATGCTTTCTAATAAATATTGTTAATTCAATATCATTACTAAATAAATTATTATAGTCTTCTTGAGATTTAGCTAATTTTAATAGTTCATCCTTAAATACTTGAACATCACTTTCTTCATATGGTTGTAATTTTTTTTTATTTTAGAAATAATAGGAAATTCAGGATTTTCTTCGATGAATGATATCGTTTTATCTTCTAATGTTTTTAAAGTCTTCTACTTTAGCTTCTGAGCTCGTGCTGAAATCAGCAATACTATTATCTTCTGCATCATCAGTAGAAGATATATTATCTGTAAAATCTGTAATAATTGGATCTATTACATCTTTTTCTACAAATCTTATCAAATCTCTTAATTCTTTTTCTTATATCTTCCATTTTTTGAAGTATTAGTCTGATTCAAAAATTCATCAGTTTGTATATATTTTATCAGTTCTATGTGTCTAGCGACCTCTGATATTTGAGATTTATATCTATCTAAGTATGTAACAAGTTTAAATATTGCACTATAAGTTATTGCAAAATCTTTACTTCTTAGCAATTTTGAGGATGAAAATTTATAACAAAGCAAATCAAATTTTCTTGCACTTTCGAAATCTATTACTCCTATAACATTTGGTGCAATATGATTTTTTTTTTATTTCAACAAATTTTGCCTGTTTAAAATCTTCCCACGCACTTAATTCAGAATATCTTTCAACATATTGTAAGTTGTTCTGAACACCTATGTAATTTTTATTAAGAGATTTAACTATTTCACAAAGCTCAATTTTAAGATTTTCATATAGAGTTTTATCATCATCGTCTAATTCAAAATATTTAAATTGTAATGCTTTATATAATGCAACCCTTTCCATAAAAAATTTTCTGATTTAATGATAATGTTTGTGAACTACTTTCTCTTTTACCATCAGGATTTAGATTAAAAAATTTAAATACATTGCAAACATCAAAAAAATCAAAAAATCCTTGCTTATCCTTATAGTATTCTCTTGCATTATCATTTATTTGCCTTTCAAAATAAGCTTTTTTTAGGCGATATAACATTCAAATCTTCACAAAGTCTCGTACCTCTTCCTATCATTTGCCAAAACTTAATTTTTGACATTAACTTTTTTAAAGAATACCAAATTAACTACTTCAGGAATATCAACACCTGTATCCATCATGTCAACTGAAATAACTATTCTTATACTTTGTTTATCCTTAAATATTCTCTGCAATTTATCATTATGTTTTATTTTATTATCTATAACAACACAATAGTCTTCTCCTTCATGTGCTTCAACATTACAAAGTTCAGGATACATTTGTCTAAATATTTCCTGAATCTTTAATGCATGATTATGATCTCTAGCAAAAATTATCGTTTTACCCAGTGTGTCACCATTATCAACTCTTAATCCTTCTTCCATTAGATCTTTTAATACTTTTCTTATTGTATCTTCATTTGTAATAGCTGAATAAAATTTTTTCTCCTTCAATTCTTTCTGGTAATGTTCCATCATCCTCTGTAAAATTTTCTTCGTATTGTTCTTTTTTCATCATCATTTAGATCATTATAAGTTAATCCATTTCTTAAAATATCAGGAGTCCTATCTAATGCTCTAAAATAAAGTAAACTAAATACCCATCTTTAACTGCTTTAACAACATCATATTCATAGTTAGGCGTATCATTATCTATGTTGAATACTTTATAGGTAGATTTATTAATGTCGTTACGAGGGGTAGCTGTTAGTCCAATCATAAGTGCATCAAAATAACTAAATATTTCCGCATATTTATTGAATAAACTTCTATGTGCTTCATCAGTAATAATTAAATCAAAATGTCCTATTCCAAATTTAGCATTTGATGTATCTTGTATTATTGATAGCATTGATTGATATGTAGAAAATACAATCCTTGCATCTTCAGCTCCTTCACTTTTCCCTTCAATTATAGTGGCCATAGGAACATCACTTAAAAATTTATCATATGTTTCTTCTTTAGCTTGAGTTACTAAGTTCTTTCTGTCTGCTAAAAATAATATTCTTTTTTGCAAAATTATTTCTAATTAGTATTTCCGATAATCCACAAGAAAGTCTTGTTTTTCCAGTTCCAGTTGCTAAAACAACTAATGAACGAGCTTTTTTATTTTTTATATTATTTATAATTTCAGTTATTGCATCCTTTTGATAATATCTTCCACAAATATCATTTCTTACTTCAATGTTTTCTAATTTACAATTTCTTTTTTTGTAACATATATTCTAGTTCTTCTTTACGATGAAATCCAAATACTTCTCTTGCGGGAAACATTCCATCAAGAATTTTTATTGAATATCCATTCGTATAATAAATAATAGGTCTAATTCCATACTTTCTTTCCAAACAGTCTGCATAAAGACAAGCCTGAACTCTTCCTTGTTCTTCATTAATAATTGATTTTTAGCTTCAATAAGAGCTAATGGTTTTCCGTCATCTCCAAAAAAGAACATAATCAACATAACCGTTTCCATTAGGATTTATACTTGATATAGGCATATCATTTACAAGAGTTTCAATGCAGGCTTTATTCTTTTCAATTATGTATTTTTTTTCTTCTAATATATCCCAATTAGCTAATCTAAGATTTTGGATCAATTAACTGTTCTCTTGTTTCTTGTTCACTTCTATTCATTTACTACACCTCCAAAGTATTCTTGCATTTTAGATTCCTTTAGTTCATTCAATTTATCTACTATTTTGACACATATCATTTTCTCATTATTGATTTGCTCAACAATATTCGCAAATTGTTTTTGTAATTTAATTGGTGGAATGGGAATTTGCTCATTTTTAATCATAGGAACTGTTAATTGTGGAATGCCTGCCCCTGACCACCATAATTTTTATTTTCAATAAATTGCCTTAAAAAAACTGTATCAATTAAATTTTTATTTGGTATAGTAACTATTAATCTTACAGCAGGATAAAAATGGTTCTTTCCTAATACAAGAAAAACCTATTGTTCCTCTTGCCGAGATAGTTACAGCTTCTTTATCTACTCTTATAATATCTGTATATCCATATAGACCATCTAAATTTTCGCCATTAGTATAAATTGGATATTTAAACCTGTCTGTTCTTTCTCTTGATGTATGTTCTTTTTTTTACATCTCCTCCTGCAAATAACTCTTCACATACATCAATTAAACATTTCTTCGGATATTTTTCATTTTCAAACATTTCTGCAAACTTGGACTTAATTAGTTCATTAAGTTTTTGTATTTGTTTTTCTTTATTTTCGATTAACTCTTCTATTTTACCTATTTCTTTAACTATCTCATTTTGTATTTCAATATTAGGAAGTTTAATCTCAAATTTTGAATATTGTGATATCCAATACCTTTTATGTGAGGATGTATCGTATACAATGTTTTTTAAAAGATAATATAAATATTTTAAATTATTATCATTTCTTTTTAATTTTAATATTTTTACCGCAGAGGATTTCACCTTAAAGTCAAAATTAATATATCTACAATCAGTTGTAAAATCATCAAATAGAATTATTGGATTTTCTTTAGCCGCATGATATATTCCTTTCTCCTCATTTGTATATCCTAGAATAAATGTCTTACCTGCAGTAAGCACTGGTATTTTATATTCATCTTTATATTGTTCGCTCTCAACTATATATTTTGAAGGTTGCTCATACTCTAAAACATCAGATAATTTTATTTTTTCATTAAATCAATCCTCCAAGTTCATCGAATCCTTTTTTTAAATTCTTCTTCTAATTTTTTAATATCATTATAAATGGCTGATGGAGCTTCATATTGAGTTTTTTTTCAATATCAATAATACGATATTTGTTAATTCCTAAATAATAATTGTTTTCAATTATTTCTTTAACAGGCACCATAAAAGATTTTTCTTTTTCTACTTCTATTAATTTCATCTTCTAAATTATTGAATCTATTTATGATGTCAGATATATCTGATCCCTTTATTGGACTTCTTTTTTGCATCAAGAGTATATCCGTCATTTTCCATTTTATAAAACCAAACATTATCCGTTCCACCTTTATTAGTTTTTTTTCAAAAATTAAAAAACAAGTATGCACTCCTGCTCCTTTTGATGAAGATCCTTTTTTAGAAGAAGCCATAAAAGATTCCACTAGGCATATCTATAATACCTATCAATCTCTGGTTTTCTACAAGTTCTTTTCTTAATTGAATATATGCATTATCATTAGTATTTTCTAAGACTCCACTAGGAACAATTGACATTCCTCTTCCGCCAACTTTCATCAATTCAATCATTAACGAAACAAATAATAATTCTGTTTTTTAGTATTTGTAAGTGTTAATAGCTTGCTATTAATTGAATTTTTATCAATACTTCCAGCAAAAGGTGGATTTTGAAGAACTAAATCAAACTTTCCTAAATAATTCTTCGCATTTTCATCTTCCAATAAAGATTCCATTGTGATAGTATGATTTTTTTTATATTATGAAGAATACAGTTCATATAACCGATTCTAGCCATATTATCATCATTATCACATCCATAAAACATTTCATTATTAAAACTTTTTTTGTTTTCAATATTATATAGTTCATCTTTATTATTTTCTTGAATATATTTTTTGCACTTTCAATTAAGAAACCTGCTGTACCCATTGCAGGGTCAATTATCTTTTTCTTTTATTTGTGGTTTCATCATCTCAACAGCCATATCTATAATATGTCTTGGAGTTCTATATTGTCCTGAAACTCCTGAAGCACACATATATTCATATACGTCTCCCATTAAATCTGTATTATTAAAATTCATTTCTGAATCTGATAATTTATCTACAACAGCTGTCAATAGGCTTTCTTTGCCATCAAAAGCATATACATACTTTTGAGCATACTTTGAAAAATTCTCCTATTGCATCATTTGATGGATCTTTAACAAATGGTATAACATATGTTTTTATTCTATGAGATAAATCCATTGGATTTAAGTTTTTAAAGTTTTTCCATCTTAATTCTTCATAAGGTATTTTAAAAATTAACTTCTTTTTTTTCCATTTCTTTCAATGTAATTTATATATTCTCCTTCTTTAAAAGTAACATCCTGTGGTATTACCCCAATTATTCCTTGCTTGTGCTTCAATTTCGTTTTGTTTATCATCAAGCATCTTTATAAACATTAACATAGTTAATTGATTGACTATATCTGAAGTTTGAGCCATATTTGCATTATAAAAATCCTGCCAAATTGCATTTATTTTTTTGTTTTAGTGTTCCTGTTATCATTTATTTTCCCCTAAATATATATCTAATTTCCTAATATTTTCTTTTTCTAATCTATCTTCTAATTGGTATAGTGTATAATTGTTATTTCCATCTCCACCTAAATCTATTAGTGCTTGACGTATTATTTGCTTTTTAGATGGTTTGCTATTATTTGGTACTTCTATATCAGTATCTTTTTCAAATACACTCAATGTTCCTTTATCATTTGTTCTAGTATAATAGGTTTTATTTGTTAAGCTAGAATGGAATTCTATATCTCTTAAATGATGTCTATTAAGTGCCAATTCTTTAATTTCTTTAGCAATCTTCTCATCATCTTTCTGTTCTTGGGTTGGAACAACCAAGTGTAAACTATCTTTAAGATTATTTATCGTAGCAATTGTTTCTAAAATTGAGTAAGCTTCTTCTGCACTCATTGCATAGAATTCTCTTTTTCTAGTTTTACCATCGAATTCCTCAATTGATCTTAAATTTGGATTTAGCTTATCTATCATCTCATGTATTTTCAGATCTGAAAGTCTTGCTGAAACTTCATAATATGCATAAAGCCTGAATGCAAAAGGAATGCATTCACTCCTATTAAGTTCCTTTAATCTTCTATCAACATCATCTGCGTATCCAATCTTTACATAGTCTGGGAAAGATGGATTTGTTAATATATAAATTACACCTGTTTTATTTTCCATTTCATTACTCCTTTAATTTTTTTTTCTAATTTCATTCCAATTATTTGATTCTTTTTATTTCATTATAGATATCACTTGGTATATCATTTTTTTTTCTTTTGCAATCAAATCATAAAATTTTTCCTTTTTGTGTTTCATTAAAATTTAAAGTCTCAACAATTTTATTTTGTATTTCTCTACTAGGTGGTCTTTTTTTTTTCTCCCTTTATTAATTGACCTAAATAATATGATGATACACCTATTTCTTTTAGCAAATTTATTTTGACTATATTTATTTCTTGTCATTTCACGCTTTAAAAAATCACTAAATGTGTTCAATTTTCATTTCCTTTCTTTTTTCATAAACTGTAAGCTTACATATTATATATCATACATACTTATTTATTGCAATATTTTCATAAAAATTTGCAAAAAAAAAAAGAAGTATTTCTACTTCCATTTTACATTTATTGCTTTCAACTTTTCATTTTTACCTCTAATCTTTTGAAATGAAACCTGTTTATTCTTTATTGGATTGTCAAATTTGCAATCTGATATATGAAAAAAATATCTTTTGCCATCATACATTATAAATCCAAACCCTTTATTTTTATCATATTCATATATAGTACCAGTATAGATTTTTTTATCATTATTAAAATTTATCTTTTCCAATATATGCCCTTATCTTCAACATAATTCTCAGGACTTTTTTCCATAATTTCTTCTTTTTAGCAATATAGCCTCATCATATTCAGAATGATAATTCTTAAATTTTAATTGTATAGCATTATCCAGCTCTTTTACTGCTGAATATAATAAATTATATTTATAATAAACTTTTGCTAATACGAAATGATTTTTATGATTTTTTATAATTAACCTTTATTGCTATATTTGCATAATCAAAAGCATTTTTATTATCTTCTTTTAACAAATAAACTTCAGCTAAAAAAGCATATAAATAGTCTTTTTTCCTTCTTTTTAATAGTTCATCTATAATATCAATTGCAATATCATAATTTCCTAACTTAGCTTCTATATAAGCATTTAATTCTACCACATAATAACTACAATTATTAGGAATCCACTTTTTTGCTTCTTCATGTTTCCCCATTAAGTAAAATGTTTTTGATAAGTTATATCTACATATCTCATCATCTTTTATCTTTAGTGCATTTTTCAAAATATAAAATTGATTCTTCTCTATGATTAGGTAAATCCATTAACATCTTTCCATGCAAAAAATTTATATCAAAATAAGTATGCTTTTTCCTTATTTTTTGTTTTTTCATCAAAACTCTCCCACAATTCATGGCATTCTTTTTATGTGTCCTAATGCTTTCCAAAATTCTGGTTTAGTTAATTTTTTTTATATGTACCAGCTAATTGAAGATATGCATACGATATTCGATATTTAACAACTAAATAGTTTGGTTTTATTTTTAATGTCTCTTCAAAATATTTTACTGCCTCATTCCAATCTTTTTTTAGAGTAATACTGATATCCTATCATATATTTCCATTTAGCCATTTTAGGTTCTTTTTTTTCTCCCAATTGTATAAAAGTACCTTATAGCTTCATCATATTTTCCAGCTCTGGATAAACACCAACCTAATTTTTCTATATTTTGAACAGAATTATCTTCCTTTACTATTTCATTATATAAGGTTATAGCTTTCTCTTCCCAATTACTATTAGCCTCATACAATTCTGCCTTTTTTAATTTTTTCTTGTAAAATCACTAGATTGCTCTTCCCTTTTTTTTTATACACTGTTTTTGATTTTTAGTTAATATCGAGTTTTCAATTAATTCATAGTTATTTTTTTAATACTTGGGAAGAAATTTTCCTTATATTCTCGCTACAATCAACATTTTTAGCTGTAAATAATTTTATTTTTCCATTTTGATATTCGCATGAAATAAATCTATTTTTATTATTTCCTGTTGTTAATAATTGATCAATAATAATTACAATTTTATTTTTCTCTATACTTAATTTTTTTCAATTTCTTCTATATAATCTAATATACTTTCATATGTTAATGATATTATAAAATATGCATATTTATCTTCATTTATCTTTTCTAAAATATATTTTTTCATAATATCACCTCCAAAATATCATATTTCATTTATCATTGATATAACTTCATGAATCATTTCATCTGCTTCTTTTTTTTTTTTTAGTTTCTAATGTTCTTGTATTTACTGCTAATCCAATCATATCTCCTATATGAAATAATGTGTGTCTGTTTTTTGCATAATAATTATACATTTTTTTTTCAATATATTGTTTTGTCTGTGTAGAAATTTTCTGTTTTGATGTTAAGAAATATCTATTATTAGTTTTGTCTAAATCAAATACATCAAAAGTTCTTGTGACTATAATACCATTTTTATTGCATATATATTTAATATGTCCTTCAAGAGCTCTTAATGCAGGAAATACATATTGAGAATATTCAACAGCTTCAACATAATAACTCAAATTGATTATAGATTGCTGAATCAAAGCCTTACAACTATCAGGATAGTCTGATGGCAAAGATGGACATATCTTTTTATAATCATCAATTATTTTACTATTATCAATTTTCTTCTTATAAACTTTATCGATAACTGTTTTTATCTTATTTATTCCCAATAATTCATTAATATATGTCAAAAACATTTGAAAATAGTGTATTCATGTTTCCTTGAATCATTAAAGTCTTATTTCCAGTTTTGTATAAAGTAATAGTTATTTCATCATCTTCTAATCTTAGTTTAGTTACATATCTTGCATTATCATCGCATACAATACTTACATTTAATTCACTCATATCGTCTTTCATTAAATCAATGATTGATTCCAATTCTTCTTTTTTTAAATGCTGGTATTGTAAACCAATTTCCACCAGTGTTTATAAACTTAACTCTATCTTTTAAAGCCATTTTTGCTAATTGGTCAGCTTTTTTTCATTATATTTATTATTACTATGTCCTTTTACTTTCATAAATTCTATTTTAATTAAATCTTTGTAATTGTTTTCTAGCATATAAACATACATTTTGGCTGTTTCAGATTTTGCATTCCATTCTTTAGTTGCCCATTTTTCTAATCCTTCATAATCATAAAATAATTTAATTTTATCATACCCATTAGTTATAGCCCAATCAAGAGCGTTAAAAACACCTAATATCTCTCCTATAATATTTCTTGTGTCTATATACTTAGGATTATTTCCAAAATTATATAACTCTGTTTCATTCATATCTCTATCAATACAAACTACTCCATATGAATATCTATTTAATTTTTTCATCAAAGCTTCCATCTGAAAAAGCAACTGCATAGCCTTCATCTATGTACTTACTAATTTCTTCATTATATATATCTTTATCTTCTAAAAAAAGCTTTTTTGCTTCTTCTTCAGAATTAAAACTCTTAAAAATTGCACCAGGGAAACCTTTTGTAGATTCTAAGCATTCATCCCATGTATTAAAAATTCCAATATTTCTTCCTTTTTTTTACTGCATAATATTTTGACATTTTTTACCCCCCTTTTTTTTAATACTTATAGAATTATAACATATTTTTTAAGATTTTTCTATAAAATATATCGTGTTGTCTATCTTTTATAATCAATTAAAAGGGATTGGGATTTCATCCCATCGAATAGAATTTGAGGCAAGTAGGAAATTTCGGTCTCCCAAGTTCATTGCTTGCTGGGACAAGAAATTGAATTTTCGGTCGCCCATATTCAGTGCTTGCTAGGACATAGAAATGGCAATTTTGTATTTTTATTGTACTTATTTTTGTACCAAAGTCGTACCTATTAATGTGCAAATTTTTATAAAAATAGTACCTGAATTTTGCTTTATTCAGGTACTATAAATTTACTTTTTAGATTGTTTTTAGTTTATCATATCTTCTATATCTATTAAGACGTTTTATCCTTTTGTTCATAAGTTCATTACTTATTATGACACATGGAACCAATTCTTTTTCCCATTTCTTTGGCTGCAATTAGTCTATTAAAATCAGTATAAGTAACTAATTCATTTCCTATTCTAGTTACAATAAATGGTCCTCTAAGTCCTCTTTTTCTTAATATTTTCTTCCAAAGTTTCTAGTATTTCATGTCTAATTGATCTAAACTTTTTTTATATCCTATTTTTATTTTTCTGGTCTTATATAATATAATGTTCCTTCTATTATCATATTTTTTTTTTCCTCACTTTCTCTTTACATTTTTTTTTATTTTTATATTACAATAATAATATAATCAATTGGGTTAGTATTTTTAGTTTTGCGGACTTTTTACTAACTCTTTTTTTTGTGCCTCTTAATACTATTCCAAAGCAAATTTGATACAATTTTGAGATCATTGCATCTACTAAATTTGAATCTTTACTATAACTAAATCTTTCAATTAATCCTTCTTTATTAAACCTTGTTGTTATAATTATTGGTAATCCATTTTCATATCTATTTTGAATTATAGTGTACAATTTCTCTAATGCCCAACTACTTATCTTTTCAGTCCCTAGATCATCAATTATAAGCATATCAACATTTGAATAAATCTCTATTAATTCATTTTCTGATTTAGTATTATTCTCGTAAGTTTCTCTTATTCTGTCTAATAAATTGGTTAATCTCTCCATTAGAACTGTTTTATCATTTTCTATTAGTTTGTTTTTTGCAATAGCTGCTGCCAAATGTGTTTTACCTGTATCTGACTTGCCCATTATTATCAGACTATCGGATTTCATTATATCTTTATTCTTATTGATATAATCATTTACAGCATCTAATACATTCTTATTACTAGAGTCAAAATAAAAAGTTTTCTAGGTGCATTTTCTTGCAATTTTCTTCCTATATAGTTTTGTTTATAGATTGTATTTATAATATTTCTGATTTTTTTCTTTTTTGCTGTTCATATTCTTTATTGTCTATTTCTTTCCAATATTCTTTAGACTTATTACAATTACACCTTTCATATTCAATACTATCTTCGGATATATTTGCATAGAGATAATCAAGTCCTATTGGTTTGCAATTCTTTTACCACAAAATCCACATTTTTTGAGTCTATTGTGTATAACATCATCACAATTTGTATTCTCTGAATCCACTGTCTTCCTCCTCTCTTATATTTTCTTCTTTTCTTATTTCTTTTGTTATTTTTTTTTCTTTTCTCTTTTCTCCTCTGTAGCGTTATCTAACGTTAGACTAACGTTAGTTTTTTTCATGTTCTTTTTTTCTTTTTTTCACTAAAACGTCTTTGTCTTTCACGATTATTAATTTGATAAGTCTCTTGCCTATCAAAGCTTTGGTACTTGTTCCAATTTTTAATAACAAGTACTTCGTCCTCTTTTTTTAACATTTCTAATTCTAGAAATTTATCCAATATTTTGCTCATTTTTTTCGAAGATTTTCCCATAATTTTCGAAAATTCTTTGATAGAAATAGGATTATTTCCGATTACTAATCTACCATTATCGTTACATTCAACAGCTAATGATAATAATTGTATCCATACTCTAAGATATGTATCTCCATCTTTATAACCTAAAAGCAATTGGATCTTCCTGTTATAGAAAATATTCTTTTCTACCTTAAACCACTGAATATCATACATATCCTCCTTTCCTCGCTTTCTATTAAATTAGTAATTAACTGATTCTTGTTCTTTAGAACTCAAGTATTCATCTAACACTTGTACTCTAAACAAGAATTTTCCACCAACTTTTGAGCAAGGTATTTGTTTTCTTCTTACTAATTGATTAATCAACCAATAAGATATTCCTAAATACTCTGCTGCTTCTTTCATTGTTAGTGTTGTTCTTTGTACTTTTTTGTAGTTCCATAAAATCACCTCCTATTTTTTTTTTGTTATTAGCACTTGACTTTTGTTAACAATTAATTATAATAACTATAGTTAGTTTTGTAAAGTACCTTAATGAATCTTTGAAAACAATAATTTAGGTACATATTCAAACAATTAATAGTTAACAGGAGGTAGATATGAAAAAAAAGTAGATTTTGATAAGAATATAAAAATATATTCTATTGCAAATAATCATTATCAAGGGTTAAGTTTAAAATCAATTTTATACACGCCTATACCATATAGAATACCAGTTGCTTTTGCAGATGCAACAAATTCTATTGATGATACAGAAAAATATATAAAAGATACTTATAGTAAGGAAGAACAAGAAGCTATTGCTTACAACAATAAAATTAACACTGAATTTTGGAATGAATTATTAAAACTAAAAAATCCGTCTGAAAAAAAGAAACTATCAATTTGTCAAAAATATATCAAGAAAAAATTAAATAATTTTAAATATACAGCACCTGATGAATTAAGAAATATTACTCCAAATGATAATATAGATAAAATGACAGGTTACTTTGTCATCGATTCAAACGCACTTATTAATAAAAATGGAGAATTGCTTATAGAATTCTTATATTTGGATTTTGATAAATTTAATGACTTTGTTATATTTTTTACAAAAATATTTTGGTATGTTTATCAATTTATTTGATGATTTAGATATAAAAAAAATATTGAAATAGATGAATTAACCGATTTAAAGACAATAATTACTCTTGCAAAAAAAAAAGTTTATCCATTAGAAAAAAAAAGAAGATTATTGACATGCAAAAAAACTACTAATTTCTTTTTGTAACTCTACTTTATGGATATAACAATGATAATGAAATTAATTCTCTTACATTGCAGCAAAAATTTTATGTTTTTTATGACGAACACAAAAAAGAATTAGATAAATTTTCTACCAATTTTCAACATTGTGGATCATTTAATTTTGAATACTCACAAATATATGCGAATGATTTAAAACATAAAAATTCTTCTGAATTAATAAAAAAAAAAAAAAAATTGATGAAAATGGAAATAAAATATCAAGCAATAATTACATTCTAACACAAAAATATATACAGTATTTTATATATCATTGTATAACTTAGTAGTAAACAATAATGAATTTATTAGACAATGTAAAAATTGTCATAGATATTTTTTAACCTCTAAATCAAATACATTTTTTTTGTGAAAATATTTACTATGAAGGTAAAAATGTAGAGAAGTTGGCAATCAGTTACAACAAAAAAGAAAAGAAAATGAAAATCCAGTTTATAAAAAATACAGGGAATACGTTTGCTGCTAATAAAGCAACCTTATTAAAGAGAAATCCTGACATATATTCAAAAGAAGACTATGAAAATTGGAAAGAAGCAGCACAGAACTTTAAAAAAAAGATAAAAAAAGGAATAAGAACTGAAGAAGAATTTGATAAATGGTTAGATAAAAATAAATAAAGGAGCTTAATTATGAAATTTTTTAAAAATGAAGAAAAAAAATCGGAGGAAAAATATTTAGTGATTATCTATTAACCAAATATTTATATCCTATAGAACCATCTGATAAATTTTGGAATAATATCTATTTTGATAATCCACGAACCGAAAAAGAAATTAATGAAGTGGTTAATTTTCTAAAAAAAATCTAATTTAAACGATCATCTTTCTTTAGAAGAAGAAGATCTTGAAAAAAGATTTAAAAGATTTTTGTGAACATTTTGAAATAAATTACAATTTTAATTCTAATTATGACATATACCATAAATTAGCCTCTATTTGGGTTATTGTCAGATTTGATTATGTTATTAGATCCAATGACTATTCTCTAATTGATAGCTGTGATTCCAAAGCATCTAGAATAGTAAACTTTTTATCTTTTTTGCAATATCGATAATAGCGATAGAACAGACAATAATATCTTTTTATGTTCTGAAAGATCTATTGCACACTGTGACAAAACTAATACAGCATTTATCACTTTTAATAACCTCTTTGGATTTAAAAGTTTGAGTGAATCTAGCTCCAAGAATTTTGACATGTTTACATTACCATTTTCCACAGTAGAAAACATTATTTATTCAAAAATTAATACAATCATTAATTTTGAAAACGATGAAAAATTTAATTATATTGCGGAGCAAATATCTCATATAGAAAATCAACGACATTATCAGGAGAAATTGATTTTGCTTGTTTCTTTATTTGAAATGCTTCTTGCACATAAACCCAATGCCGATAGATATAATGTAGAGCAATCCATAAAAAAAGGTCTTTTCAAAATAAAATTTTTTACTACTTTTATATCTAGATAATCCTGGTAATAAAAAAGATTATTTAAAAAAGAACTTTCTCTAATTTATGATTTACGTTCGGATATTGCTCATGGGAATTTTGATAATATTTCTGATACCTTAGAAAAAAATAAGAAAATTATATTTAGATAATAATCTTATTGGATCAGATGAACAACGAGAAACTTATGCTAAATATTTAAAAAACAAAAATATTAAATTATATGCTGAAGATGTTTGTTTTTTAGAAGATTTTTATATATATTCTACTATAATTAAACATTTAAAAAAAATATATAAAAATTATTTTAAATAAATATGTAAATGATATGGATTTCTTTGATATCCTAAAGGAAATATAATCAATTCTTCTCCCCCACCCATAGTTATGCCTGAAAGGAGGTGAAAAAAGGTAATGGCTGGGAGTATTGAAAAAAGAGGAAAAAATAGTTACAGACTAGTATATCTTGCAGGATACGACTTGCAAGGAAAACCTATAAAGAAAACAAAAACAATACACGGAACCAAAAAAAGAAGCCGAAATAGAACTAGCAAAATTCGTGGCTGATGTTCAAAATGGAATGTTTGTAGAAGGCAAATCATTAAAATTCTCCGAATTCACAGAAATATGGAAAAGAGACTATGCATCAAAAGAACTAGCACCATCAACATACAAGAGATATTGTAGAATATTAGAAACAAGGCTTCTACCCTACTTTGGACATTTCTATATTAACAAAATCAAACCAACTGACATCATGCATTTTTATGATTTACTTAGTAGAGATACTCAGTTAGTTAGAAAAAAAGGTAACAATGGTAAGAAAACATTAAAGCCTTTATCTGGTAAAACAATATTAGAGCATCACAGATTATTAAGAGCAATGCTTCATAAAGCAGTATATTGGCAACTAATTATATCTAATCCTGCTGAACGTGTTCAACCGCCAAAAGCAAGAAAGCCAAAAAAGAAGATACTATGATGATGAGCAATGTAAAATATTATTACAAAATTTATCCTCACTTGGTGAAGATAAAATAAAATATAAAGTTGCAATCATTCTTACAATATTTACGGGTGTTCGTTTAGGTGAATTAATGGGATTAGAATGGCAAGATATTGATTTAAAAACAGGAATTGTTAGTATAAATCGTTCTAGCCAATATTTAGCTGACAAAGGTGTATTTACCAAAAACACCTAAAACAGAAAGTTCTATCAGAGAAGTTGCAATTCCGGATTTCGTTGTTTCTCTACTTGAGCAATATAAGTTATGGTATGATGAACAAAAATCGTTCTGTGATGAATTATGGACTGATTCTAATAGGTTACTTGTACAAGCTGATGGCAAACCTATGCACCCTTCTACAATAAGCAAATGGTTTGTAATATATGTTGGTAAAATAGGACTACCTGTAATTAATTTTCACGGATTAAGACACACAAATGCTACACTTTTAATATCACAAAATATTGATGTAGCAGTTGTAGCAGCAAGACTTGGACATGCACAAATTACAACAACATATAATTTTTATGTGCATCCTATTATTTCTCATAATAGAAATGCAGGAAATGCTTTAGAAAACTTGCTACTACCACAACAAAAATTAGTCTAAAATCTTTTTTTCAGATTTCACTAAAGTCATTAGACTTTTCACGATAAAAATGAATCGTTGTCAAAATCCTTAATTTTGTTCCAACGATTATATGTGTAACGTAAAAGACTACTATTTATAAAATTAGGTTTCCCATAGTCTTTTACTGAATTTTTATTAGAAATATAAACGTTTTGGGAGATTTTTCTTCCCCAACTTTTCCCCAATTTCACATAAAATGCCTATTTTTAGTCATTATTGTTAACTAATTGAGGAATAGAAAAAAAATCGCCACAACCACTCAAGCTGTAGCGATTAAATCAAAATTGTAAAAGCAAAAATCATTTCAAACTCGCCTTAGAGTTATGAGAAATGGAATGCATTTTTCGTTTTTTTTCTATTATATTTTAAAGAGTGCTATTCTGTATGGTTACAGCATAACACTCTTTTTTTATTATTTACTAATATTTCTATTATTTTTTAGGTCGGTAGGGGTATTTTTAGGGGTATAATATTAACTATTTTCTATTATAAATTTAGCCCAATTATATATTTTTCCGTAAGATGCTTTTTTTATATTCTTTTGAGTTAATATTTTCAACTAATTCTTTAGATTCGGCCTTAAATTCTGTGATATTTTTTATATTCTTATCTTTAATTATTTCAACTGCTTTATTTATTTTATATGGTCTTTTTTTTGCTAATTCACAAAATTTCTTTTTTTTAAAATCTATATCATCAACTCGTCTAGCATATTCTCTTCCCATTTTTGTTAAACCTATTGTGTCTCCCCAGTAATATAATAATCCTATAGCACTTAAATCATACAACGATTTAGTATTTTTATTCTTATTATATACTTCTACATTTTCCACAATATCATAAAAAGTTTTTTTATATCATCTTCTAATTTTTTTTTCTGTGGTGTGAAGCTACTTAATTGATCTTTTACTTTTTTTATTTGGTAAAATTCTTCCTTTTGCATCTCCTGTTAATTGATAAATTGCAATATCTTTATCATCAACATATCTTATCCAATTCAAGAAAATCCTTATATAAGTTCCCCATGTTCTATTTTTTGAAATTATTACCTTTAAATGTATCTTTAAATATTTTTTTCAATCTGTCCAATTGTTATATTTTCTTGATTTAGTCTCTGCAATTTCAAATATGGAGTATATCTTTGAAATTTCTCCCTCATAAATTTCACAAAGTAATCCTTTGTAATCTCATTATTTCCACAGACAACTTTGTAGTAATTACCTTCTTTTTACTACTAACCCTAAATTAATCAATTCACGCATTACATTGTCTGTACTCTTTTCTGATAGATTTCCAATCTTCTTAGATAATTGATATGGAGTTTGTTTTATTTCTCCTTTAAATAATAAAAAACATATTTAGACACGTCACTGGATGTTGTCTTAACAGATAACTTTCTCCTATTAAAGGTATATCGTCTGTAACAAGGTAATCTCTGAATATATCCCAATATATATTATATTTTGTACCAGATTGTATAACTAATCTCTTATTAATTAGAGCCATTAGTAATTGATTGTCAATTACATCATCTATTTCTGTAGCATCAAACATATTCCCATCAAAAGCTCTTTTAGCAATGTATTTTAACGCTTTTATTTCATTTGAGTTTAAATCTTCTAATTTTTTTTCAAATAAAGCCTTAATATTAAGTTCTTGCTCTAATAAATTTTCAAAAGTTTTTCCACTTTTAATTTGATTATACATATGTATGCATAACTTTTTTTGTTAACCATGGAAATCCTTGTGAGCCTTCTACTATCCTTCTCCTGATATTTGGATCTAAATTTTTTTCCCTATAGAATTTTGTAGTTGATTTATAACTCCATTTACTTCACTTGCATCAAATTCTCTCTCATACTAATTGAAAAAGTATATTCTTTCATTGTTTGCCATAAATAATATGCCTCATTATCTATTGGAACATTAATTTCTGTTTTCCAGGAAAACCCTAATAATATATTTCCACATAAATTATTAATATCAGTTAAAAATTTATAAAATACTTTAAAAATATCTTCCTTTTTTAAAAATATCTTCAAACTGGTCAAATATCAGAATTAAATATTTATTATTATCTTTTAAATATTTAATTAATTCTTCAATATAACTAGAATTTAATATATCATAGTTAGATCCAATTTCAACTTGCGTGCTTTGTGATTCCTTATTTATAAAATTTTCAGCTATTGATTTTTCTATCATTTTCTTCAATGAAAGTCCTATAAAGTTATTAGTTGAAGCACTTCTTGTATCTACTGCAAAAATAAAAAATTTCTTTTTGTTATATCTATTTTTACTTTTATCTCTGATTGCAGAAATAAATGAACTTTTTTCCCCTATCCTGATTTTCCCATCTATATAAAATACCCTTTTGTCAGTTTCATTATTTTCTTACACTATTTAAAAAGCCAAAGAAATCTTCTATTAAATCTTTTTCTTCCTACAAAATGTTTTTTCCTGCTGTTGGTAAATAATCAAACCAATTATCACTTTGTTTTAGTTCTGCCACTTTCTCTACTGGTTGTTGCTCAGATAATAAGTCATATGGAATCTTTTCATTTTCAATATTCACATATTCTAAATCCTTTATTTCTTCAATATGATTATAAATTAATTCGATTTTTTTTCTTCATCTTCTACAATCTTATTTGTCTTAGCATCCATTACTGTAAATTGATTATTCAATGTATTTTCTTGCATAATAAAAACTCTATATATTCCAAAATAAGAGTATACTAGTATCTCTTTAACAAATCTAAAATCTTTATATTTACTTATATCAACTTCTTTAATTATTTTTGCATCTTCTAATAATTCAATTATTTTTGTAGGTCCCCAAAAATATAAATTATTATATTCTTTCTTTTGATTCATTTCCTCTATTAGTCCTGCAACTTGATGTGCATAATCTGTAGTAGATAAAAAATATCCATACTGTGCATCTTTAAATTTTGTATTAAATGCAAAACTTTTTTTATATCTTTTGCTTCTAAACTTTGTCTAGCTTTACATTCTATGTACACAATTTCATTTTTTCTATCTATATGTTGTGCTATTAAGTCTATCTCCATTCCAGTAAAATTAACTCTTTCTTTTTTATAGTATATCTTTGAGTTTTAAATATGTTTGAAACTATTTCTTCAAAAAAATCTCCCCTTTTTATTGCATTATCTTCCTTGTTAACAATTATATTTAACTCTCTTTTTATGCATTTATTTCTACACCTCATTTTCTCAATTCTAATCTCTATTTTTTAATATCTATGCGTATTTTATCATATTTTTTCACAAATTTGCCAGACGTCTGGCAAATTCAATTTTCATTTTTAATTTTTCTATTTTTTACCAACTTTTTTTTTTTTCTATTTTCAAATACTTCTATCCTTTTTAACATATCATCTACTGTAATTTCACCTTCAGCACATTCTTGTTTTAACTCTAAAGCCATATAATTCCATTGATTAAACTCACTTTTTGAAATTATTTTCCTATCAGCTTTATATTTATACCTTTTTATATACTCTCAATATTCTTTTTTCTCCTGGTATATCTCCTGCTTTTTTTTCTTTATGTCTATTCATTGCTCCAACATCTTTACAAGTTTTTTTCTGTTCCTTTTATTGGTCGATTACAATATATTTCATCTTTTCTATTTACTGGTATAAAATATTGATGACAATTTTCGCATTCTTTAAACTCTATATCACTGCTTACAAATTTTAATAATTCAAATCGAATTAAATCGTTCATATCCTTAATTTCATATAATTCCTTTATTTCTGTGCTATCTCTTTTAACCACATCAATCAAATCTTTACTTGTTTTATATTCAACTCTTTCATCTAAATTAGGAACTGCTTCTATAAAATACATTAAATGGTTTGTTTATATAAAAATTATCTTGTTTATTTTCAATAACTCTTGTTTGATCTAGAACATATAGTTTTTGTGCATTTGACATTCCTTCTAATTGACTATTGGTTATTTTTTTTATAAATATAATCTATCTCTTCTTTTTAAAATAGCTCTTTTTTTTCTTTTTATATCTGCTATAATTTCTTCTCTTACATATTGTTAAAGAATTAAAAACTCACAAGAAAAAACAAAAAATTGAAATCCAATTAGCTGGTAAATCCTATATAAATAAAAGATTTTCTATTTTGTAATCAAATTGGAGAACCTTATGATCAGAAAACTTTTTGGAAAGAATATTCTTTAATGTTAATAGATGCCGGTTTACGAGATAAAAAAAAAGAAAAAACCAATTAGAAATAAAATTAAAAAGAATATAAAATCTAAAGCAAAATCTCATGCTGATAAAGTTCAAGTTACATTCCATACTTTAAGACATACATTTGCAAACTAGAGCAATTGAACAAGGTATGGAAATTCCCGTACTTAGTAAAATTCTAGGACATGCTGATATAAGTACCACTTTGAATAAATCTTGCTATGCTATTCCAGATAGGAAACGTGAAAATATGGAAAAAAATCGAGTGTTTATATGATGATAGCCTAGATGATGGAATCTAGGCTATTAATTATTGAATATCATATTATATCAGACTTTAACTCAGAACCACAAAATTTACAAAATTTCCAATTCTTAATAACTTTTTTTCCCACAATTAGTACAAAATTCATATTCCACTTCATTGAAATTATACATTGATCTCAATACATCGAATCCAATTTTTTCTTTTAATATTTGTTTATTTGCATCTGTAGGTTTTTCTTTTTCCTTGCATATAACTATCTATTGTTGGTTTTGATAACCCTGTTATATCAGCCACTTTTTTAGCTGTCAAAGAATGCTTTAATAAAAAAGCTTTAAACTCATTATTCCAATTGTCATTACTAATTTGCTTTTTCTTTACATTCTAGATATTCATCTAATATATTTCTTTGACTTTCAGATATTGTTTCATTATATAGACCTATTAAATCATTATATCCCATTTTATATTTTAAATTTAAATAACGAAATACTATAGATTCTTCATTAAAAAATTCACAAAACAATGATTCTGTCCACATATAATTTTCAAATAAATCTTTATATTTATCTTCTTCTACTTCTGATATTTTACTAAATGCAAGATCTATCACTTGTTTTACTCTTTGTCTTGATATTTCTTTTTCGGAAGCTATATCTGCTAATGTTTTTTCCTTGTAATCTTAATAAAAATATATCTCTCCATTCTTCTTTTTTTCAAATTTTCATTAATAGAATCTTTTAATTTTTTAATCATTATTCTCCTCCTTTTTTTTTAAGAGAAGTACCAAAATAATTAACTACATCTTCTGAATTTCTGTCCGTAATTTTCTTTCCAGTACATCTTTCAATTCCATCAAAATTTTTTTATTGCTCTGTCTATAATAAATTCTTCAAACTTATTATTTTCTAATAAATCTGCATTTATCATATGTGAAGAAATATGAGATTTTAATTGTTCTTTAGAAATATTTTTTTATTTCTAATAATTTTATTCATATAATCACTTGGTGATGTTCCTCCAATATATCTATTAGTTGAAAAAGAAAAGTGGCGTTTTATTTATTATAGAATTCCATTTCTTTTTTTTATCATAGTTCATCTTAATACAATAATCTTGTGGAAAGATGTGATGAATATCACTTCTCTCGTCTAAATATGTTTGGACTCCCATTTCCATTCCATTTATCCAGTCACATGATCTATTGTTTAATATTAAAGCCATTATTCCTTTATATGCTGCACTATTTTTAGTTTGTAAGCCTAATAATCTCATTGTATTAAAATTGCAATCATTTATTGTTTTAGGCAACTCTTCTTTGCCTTTAATCCAATCATATACTTGTTTTACATCTAAAGCATATCTAGTTTTTCATTTGCACCACCATATAGTTCCCCAAATACTCCGCACCAAAACCATTGTTTTTATTTTTTCTTTTATGGATGAATTTTCAAATTCTTTATCTAATAAAGTACAAATTACTGCTAGTGGAATAAGTTGAGTTGAATATGGAATATCATATACAGAATATATATTCATTTCAACTAATAATTTATAAGCCTTTTTTAAATCCGTTTACTAAATCTTCTTCATTTTTTTTTTCATAATCTTTATAATCTAAATTTAATACATCTTTTTTTTTTACAACTAACAGTTGAATTTTTACGCATTGCTATTAAAAGTGTCATAGCAATTAAAAAGGACGTATTATCAAATTTTTTCAATGTTTCATATTGTTCAAAAATTTCTTTAACTTTATTCAATGTTCTTTTAAGTCAAAATTATCTGCTGCAAAAGTTGCTGTTAATAATTCAAATACAGTTAATGGAACTCCACCTTGGTTCACATTTTCAAACACTTGACATACAGGCCTCTTTTGGTGCTTCTTTTTAATACCTTAATAATAGGTATCCTATAATTTAATATAGGTTGTATTATATTAGTATCTATCTGTTGATATTCTTTAATAATGTTTGGTTCAAAGTTATAATAATCCTGATATTTGTTTCTCCATTCATTAATTTCATTAGCTTGTGTCATCTTATTAAATGGAATCATTTTATTTTTTAAATTCTAATTCTTCCGTTGATAAATCTAATAAAACATCTCTTCCTATATTGCCTCTTATTTGTTTATTCTCATCTACAGAAATTATCGCATCAATTCTATCCGTGGTAGTATTTAATGCTTTTTTCTATATCAAGATAATAAAACCTTTTTATTGCTTTCTTTTGATCTGACCAAGTACTAACTGCATTTTTTGACCTCATAGCTTGAAATGTTGATGTCATTCGTTGTTGTCCATCTAATATCATACTTTCTGGATTTTTTATATTCATCTCCACTGCCTTCTATATTTTTACATTTGAAAAATGAAAATCTCCGCCAGACTCTAAAAAGCATAATTGCTCCTACTGGATATTTCAAAGTTAAACTTGCTAGTAATGCTTTTTATTCTATTATCTTCCCATACCCATCCTCTTTGAAAATCTGGAAGTTGTATATCATGGTTTTCTACTTTATCTAGCAAAGATGATAAAAGTTCATTATCTGACTTAAACATATTGTACCTCCAAGCCACCTAATATAGGTTATTTATTTTTTTAGCAATATTTTATCATAAATCAACAAATTATTCCATAGTTTACCATTAATTCTATTACTTTTCATCATCGTGGGGTATTTTACTGGGGTAAAAGTACAAAAAAATAAGACTACTTATTTTCTTGTAGTCTTACTCCTATCTATATTCTATAATTTAATTTTTATTTACTTGTTTTGGATTATGAGAACTAGCGGTCAAATCCCGTTATTTCCATAGAATATTAAAAAGTGCTATTCTGTAAGGTTTCAGAACAACACTCTTTTTTTTTATTATTTCTCTTTATTTCCTTTGTTTTTCGTTTTGGTTGTGGTCAAAAAAGTGGTCAAATTATGGTAATCGTCTGGTGAGACTTCATCTATATCGTTAGCTTTTCTTTTTTATCTAAAAAACTAATCGGCCTATATTTTTTTTGCCTTTTATTTCAATATAACCATTTTCATTTCCTTCATAAATGACTGCTCTACTTATTTCATCGGATGTGTCATCAAAAACATATTCAATAACATACATTCCATGTTTTAAATATATCTTTGCTGATTCGTCCCATAAAAATGAATTTGCTTCTCCTAAATCAGGACAATATACATCAATAAGTTCAAATTCTCTATTATTAATTAATACACTTGTTGATTCACCTTCTAAATTAAAGCTAGGGTCTTTTGTAATTGTTTTTAAACACTCTATTAATGATATATGCTCTCCAACTCTTGGGTAATCTGCTTCGGCAAAATTTTTTATTCTTCTTCTTAGTTCTTCATTCATATATTATTTCCTCGCTTTCTAAACTATGGCTTTCACTAATTATATTACCGCAATCTTTACACATTATATCTGGATCTTGCTCATCTGCACTTTCATTTAATAATGTTCCTGTTAAATGTATACCTCCACATATTGGGCATACTGCTAATTTATATCCGATAGGAAGTGGTACACATCTACTAAATTTTATAGAATTATGTTTTTTCATTTTTTTACCTCCTCGATTTATCTTAATTATATTATAAATCGATTCAAATATTATGTGAAATACAAAAAAAATTATAGAATTATAACCAAAGGTTATAATTCTATTTTCTTATTTGTTTTCTCTTATAAATTTTACTAATTGATTTAATTCTTTAAACTTATTTTTTTTTTATTTATATATATACCATATTCTATCGGTGGAATTTTAAATTCTGTTGTCAACTCTGATATTTCTTTATTATTCAATTCTTTTTTCTATATATTCCTTACTTATAAGTCCTATAATTTCATTATCATCCTCAATAATATCCAACATGGCATTATATGTAATATATTTTTGCATTTACTAATTTGTCTTCTTCAATTTCTAGTGCTTTGAGAAAATTATTGGTTGTTGCAGACCCTTTTCTAGGCAAACATATTTGCATACCTATGATATCTTCAATTCCAATTTGCTTGCCTAATAATTTTGAATCATTATTAACTACTAAAATATCTTGAATTTCTCCAACCTTTATAAATTCTATTTTATTATGATTATAGTTATCTGTTTTTTTTTGAAATAATAATATCAAGTTTTTCATTTTCTAGTTTAGCTATCATATCAGATAAATCTGGAGCTAACATATTTATTAAATCTGTATCAGATATATTAATTGTAATATTCTCATTAATATTAGAAAATTTAGTTAATATTTTACTAAACATTTTGTACATACTTACATGTACTCCTAAATTTATATTTCTGTTTTTTCCATATTTAACAAAAATACTATTTAGCGTTTCTACCGCTTCTTTCTGCTTCTTCATATATTTTTTGACCATCAGAAGTTAATTCTATTCCATGATTAGTTCTATTAAATAATCTTAATTCAAGAGCATTTTCTAAATTTTTAATGTGTTTTGTAACAGCTGGCTGAGAAATATTTAATTTTTCACTTGCCTTTGTTATATTTTTTTCTCGTTTGCAACAATTGTAAATATTCTATATAATTCTAAGTCTACCATATTTAAATCTCTCTTTCTACTTGTTTTTGGTCTAATAAATATTCTTCTCCTACTTTCATTGTTGTTGCTCTATATGGCATACGTTTCTCAAATTCTGACAAACTTCATCTGATGTACAATGTGCTAAATAAACTCCTTGTACATTATTATTTTGCATATATGATATTGTTTCTAAAAGTACTTTCATCCACATTCTTTAAGTGAAATCCTCCTATATCTGCCAGTATATTTCTTTCTCCTGTTATTTTTTTTTTGCAAATTCAACCGTATTGCATATTCCACTATGTGCACAACCTGATATTACAATTAAACCTTTTGAAGTCTTTATTGCAATCCCTGTGTCATCTATTGCTACATCATCAGTACCATCTTCTTTTGTCATTGGAAAACTCTTTGTTTCAAAATCAGTTTTTTCTTTCTATTTGACCTAAAAAGAAAATATTTTCTGTTATTTTATATGGTTCTGTAGTTTGTATTAAATCAAACTTTTCTGATAATTCTTCTATCTTTTGATTTAATCCTCCATAATTTCCTGTTCTTTTACTTACTCTATAACAATCGCATCCCGGACAGCATATTAAAGGAATCTTTTTATCTATATATTTTAAACCATTTCCATGGTCATAATGTCCATGACTTAATACGATTGTATCTAGATCATCTAAATTTACACCTAATTTTTTTAGCATTTTTCTTAAATATATCAGTTTGTCCTGCATCTAACAAAATTTTATATCCATCAACTTCAATATATAATGAAAGTCCATGTTCATTTTCTAATTGTGGATTATTTTTTCTATTATCATTTAAAACAACTATTCTAACCATATATTCCTCCTAAAACATATATTACAATTTTAACATATTTTTCTGTTTTTGTATATGTTTTTTAAACCAAAACGCTTTTATTTATAACAGATTTTTTCTTAATTATTATGTTATATAATTTAAGTTCTTTTGTCCATTTAAATAGATGAATTTTTTAAAAAAATTTAAGAATTTTTCAATTTAGACTTCAAATTTGCCTTCTAGATTACTTTAATAAGTGAGAAAATTATTTTTCATATATCATACTCCCACAAACTCAATTTTCCTTTTTGCCTCTATCGGTTCATCAAATACTTCTGCATTTTCTAGCTGCCATGCAAATTTTTTCAATAAATGTGCTCTATATTTAGTTTGCCAACTTCTAAATTCAAATCTTTTATCTCCTTGCATTATTAGTGTTGCCCAAGGTTGTTTTATTGTTAATACTTTCATATTTTTCTCTCCTTAAGTATTTCTTTAAATAATTCTCTAGTATTATCATATGTAATTGTTTCAATTGCCTCATCGAAATCTAACCATTTTATATCATTCACTTCACATTCCTGTGCTTTTTATCTCTCCACCTATACATTTGGCAATAAATAATACTACTTGTTTTAGTTTTCCTTTATCTGTTACATATTCCATTGTATATCTTTTATTAGCATCAATTTCTACGTCTAAATTCGTTTCTTCTTTTACTTCTCTAATTGCAGTTTCAATCTCTGTTTCATTTTTTTTTCCCCATGTCCTTTTGGGAATCCCCAATGTCCTTTTGTTTGCTTAATTAATAGTACTTTATTGCCCTTTATTATAATGCATCCACAAGATTTTTTCTCTTTCTTTATTAGTACTTTTTTTACTTATTATCTTATCTAATTCTATTTCTGCTTTTTTCACAAAATAATTATCCGTATAAACTGGTATCCCTATTTTATTAACTTTTTGAATTAATTTTTCTATAGTATCTAATTCCTTGTTTTTTCTTCTGTTTCTATTTCTATTAAATTATCTCCGTTTTTTATATCTTTAATTGCTAATTGAAATCCATCTTTTTCGTATACTACATCATCTTCTTTTATATTCATAATTTCTTTGTACCCTATTGCTTTTAATAATTTCTTAGCATCCTCTATTTCTAGAATATCACAATTAACAGCTTCTTGATTTAATATATTGCCAGACTCATCAAAGTTTTTGATTTTAAATGTTATTAGTTTTGTTCTTCTATTTGACATTTTTCCTATAATATCTCTTACCAATACTGCTTTAGATAGAATATCTCTTGTATTAACCTTGCCTAACTCCACTTCTTCAGGTACGAAATATGTATCATCCATTGAGAATTTATCTATTATTTTGAAGCCTTTTTCCTCTACTATATTATAGAACTCATCTAATTCACATTTAATTTTTAGTGTTATTTCATTACTATGTTTTAAACTCATCTTATTCTCCCTTCTATTTTTTTCTTTGCTATTACATTGAATATATGCCAATGCTTCATTTTGCCTAAACCAGTAGCTCCATCTTTTTCAACTTCTTTAAATTCTATAATCTCAAAATCTTTAAATAATTCTATTACCTGCTCTTTTTTTGTTAGAAAAGTCATTTCTTCTTTTGTACTTTTCCATTCGTCATTAATTCCAAAGAAATTACCAACAAAATATCCATCTTTTTAAAATACTATTATTTATCTTATTCCATAATTCTTTAAAATTATTTTTTATTGCAAAATGGGAGACAATAATTAGCTACGATTAAATTATTTTTTTTCTAATTCAAGACTTTCAAAATTTTGTTTTTGAAATCTAAATTTTTCTAACTCTTCATTATTTAATCTTTTTAGCAATTCTTTCTTCAACACTTTCTCTATCAATTGCAAGTACATTCCAATTATTTTTTTTTATTAAATATACTGTATCGTTTCCAGCACCACAACCTAGTTCAATTGCTTTACCTGGATTATATTTTACTTTTTCAAATCAAGTATTGCACATTTTTTCTAGGCTTTTTTCTGATTCTGTGTTATTGTAATATTTTTCTATATTTTTCATTAAATTCACCTTTATTTTAAATCATTATTTATTTTATGTATTGGAAATTTATTTTCTTTTTTTAAGACATCTTTTATTGCTTTTGGTAACAATGGATATTCTTCTATTTTATCTAAATCTATCCATTCATATTGTAAATAATCTTTTCCTTCAACATTTTTCATTATATATTCTATTTTTTTTATCTTCTTCATTTGTAAATTCTATCTTATGTACAAACATTATCTCATGATATTTTGAACCTTTCATCTCAAAAAAATTTTCAATTGTTGATATATATCCTGTTATTTCAATGTCTTTTTCCTAGTTCTTCTTTAATTTCTCTTTTAATTGTATTAGCTGAACTTTCTCCTATTTCAACTCTTCCTCCAATTAGGGCATAATGGTCAGAATTAACATTTCTATGAACCAAAATTTTACCGTTATGAAGATCATTACTCCTGCTGCTCTTACATTCAACTTATAATCATCTACATCAATTGTTATATCCATATAAATCTCTCCTCTCAATTTCCCCAATTATACCACTCCCTGTGCATAATTCCAACAAATTTATTGTTAAAACTTGTCTAACTCAGTCAACTCTCGCCATAATTGTGACCAAAAGTGTGACAATTTTGCCCAAAAGTGCAAAAGAAAAAAGCACCTGCCAAAATCTAGCAAATGCTTCATTTTATTATATTTTCCGAGTCTAGTATCAAATCATTGGCATCTGGGTTATGAGCGCCGGCAAAGGCACTTTTTTGAAGATTTATGAAAGTTTAAGCTTTTGTTGGTATTTAGCCATTTATAGAAGATTTAGTTTGCTGAACATTTATGCAATTTTAGGATGTCTTTGGAAGCAATTCTTCCTATTCTGGATGTTATGGAACAATAAAATCTTTGTTTTTTATGAGTGTAAACAGTTGGTTCGTAGTCTTTTAACCAACAAAAAGAGATGTCAATTTCAAATTGGCATCTCTTTTTCATTAACTTTAATGATAAACCCTAGCACCTTAGCTACCCCATCTTCATCATTTGAAGCCGTAACATAATTAGCTTTTTTCTTTTTATTTCAGGCAATGAATTTCCCATAGCAACAGAATTTGGAGTTAATTCAAACATTGACAAATCATTTTCTCCATCACCTATTGTAACTATTTCTTCAGGTTTAATTTCAAAATATTCACAAACAGCTTTAACAGCATTTCCTTTAGAAACCTTAACAGAAGCAACATCGCAATAATAATTTCTACTTGGCTTCAAATCAGAATTTTTTAAAACGTTTAGACTCATTTGCAACAGCTATTCATACACATTCATTTTTTTATATAATCTCTAAAAAACCTCATTTTCTCAAAATCAGTACTTATAATAACACACTGAACAACTTGCTCCTCTACTGCAACCCTTTCTAATTCTTCATAAGAAACTTCCTTGTCCTTTTCATCTGGATATGCAGCTTCATTCATAACTAAAAGATCCTTATAGTTCAATTTTATTCTATATCCATTCTCTCTTGAATATTTTATTAATTGAAGCACCATTTGAGGATCAATTCTCTCATTATAAATTTCAACTCCATTTTCTGCATCATAGGCAGAAGCGCCATTTGAAGAAACTATATATGGACTTGTGCCAATCTGTTCTTGAAAATCCATAGCCTCTCTACGAGATCTTCCAGAAGTCAAAATTATTTTTACACCATTTTCTACACATTTTTTTTTTTATTTCTAATTTTGTCTTTTCAGTAACCTCTCTTTGACTATTTGTTAGTGTTTCATCTATATCAATAAAAACTGCTTTTATCATCTTCAAATCCTTTCATTCCAACTTTTTTACTACTTTAAATATTCTTTCACAAATGCATTATTCTCTGAAAACTCACCTTTCTTAGCCATTGCAATCAATTCATCAACCATTTCTTTTTTGTAATTTTACTACTCTTTTTTCTCATAAAAATTTTTCTTTAATGGTTTTTGTAAATCCATCATAACCTTAGTTGCCTTATTAACATTTTGCTCTCTCAATAATCTATTCATTTTCTCAATCTGATTATCATAAATCACTTTACCAATCGCAGTATTTTTTATCTGTTCCAAAGTGTTTTCAGCCGTAATATCTTCAATCTTCAAAACCTTATCTGGCAACTTCCTTCCAATCAATTTTTTCAAATTCTTCATCAGTAACGTTTTGAACATCACCAGTATAATATTTTTCGCAAAATTCTTTCTTTACACAAACATCATCTGAATTAATTACTACTTTGTCATTCAAAACAATATTTCTACTTGATTTTCCAACTAAAATCTCATATTCTCCAGCCTCAACTTGCCATCTATCATTTTCAATATCATAATATTCAAAACAATCTCTATCAAGAACTATATGAACATCTTTTTTTCTTCACCTGGATTTAAATCAACCTTAGCAAAATCTCTCAATTCTTTATCCGGTCTAAATACTACAGAATCAGCTTTCTTAACATATATTTGAGCAATCTCTTTTCCAGCAACATCTCCAACATTTTTTTATTTTAAATCTAATGTCTACCTTTTCATTCTCAATATTAACTTTCAAATCAAAATATTCAAACTCTGTATAGCTCAAACCAAATCAAATGGAAATAACACATCTTTTTCCAACCTTGTCATAATATTTGTATCCCACATAAACAGACTCTTTATATTCAACAGTTATTTCATTTCCAGGATAATTATTAAAACAAGAAGTATCTTCTAATTTATTAGGATAAGTTTCAGCCAATTTACCATTTGGATTCACATTACCAAGAATGCAATCGACAACAGCTTTTCCGCCAGCTTCTCCACCAATGCATCCTGCTAAAATTCCTTTAACTTTATCTTTCCAAGGCATCAATATAGGAGAACCATTTGACAAAACAACAATAACATTTTCATTAACATTACAAATTTCATCAATTAATTTATTTTGATTTTTTCAGGCATATCTAAAGTTTCTCTATCAACACCTTCAGATTCATAATTCTCTGTAAGGCCTGCAAACACAAGTACAACGTCATTATTCTTAGCAACTTTAACAGCTTCACTTCTCAACTTTTCATCATTTTCAGACTCAATTCTTTCATATCCTTGAGCATATTCAACATCAATTCCATTTTGAACCAAGTTATCATAAGCATTTTCAATCTTATATGGATTGATAGTCGAACTTCCTGCACCTTGATATCTTGGAGTTCTGGCCATATCACCTATAACAGCAATTTTCTTATTTTTTATAGGAAGAATATTATTATCGTTTTTTAATAATACAATTGTCTCTTTAGCAATTTTCTCAGCAATCTCATGATGAACCTTCTGATCATATTGAAAAGGAGTTTCTTTACCGGCTTTATTCATTTCTAGATATGCTCCTAACTTTTCATCATATGCAAACTGATTACTTCCCTTTCTAGCAATATTAATAATTCTATCAACACAGCTTCATTTAACTCTGTTTCAGAAATTTCTCCATTCTTAACAGCCTCAATAATTTCTTTGGCACCATTACCTCTTCCACCAGGCATTTCCAACTCATGAGTAGCTTTCAATCCTTTAACTCTATCATTTTCAGCACCCCAATCAGAAATAACAATCCCATCAAAATTCCATTCTTTTCTTAAAATATCATTCAATAAATGTTGATTCTCACTACAATATTCGCCATTAGCCTTATTATAAGCACTCATAATAGACCAAGGTTTAGCATTTTTTATAATCATTTCAAAAGCCTTTAAATACACTTCTCTCAAAGCTCTTTCATCAATAACCACATCAATAGTTCTTCTTCTATTCTCTTGATTATTAACAGCAAAATGTTTTTACACAAGCTCCAACATTTTCACTTTGAAGTCCCTTCACATATTCCATGCCAAGAATTCCTGTTAAATAAGAATCCTCAGAAAAATACTCAAAGTTTCTACCACACAAAGGACTTCTCTTTATATTAATAGCAGGACCTAAAAAACAATATTAACCGCTTCTTTTTCTAGCCTCTTTTTCCCAAAGTTTTTCCTAATAAATAAATCAACTCTCTATTCCAAGTATTACCTAAACTAGCAGAAGCAGGAAAACACGTAGAAATCTCACTTTCATTTATACCAAGATTATCAGCCTTAGTTTTTTGAACCCTCAACCCATGAGGTCCATCTGACATAGTAATCTTAGGAATCCCATACTTTTTCAAGTTCAAGGCTATGCCAATAATCATTACCAACACACAAACTTGCCTTCTCTTCCAAAGACATTTTTTTCAATTACATCTTTATACTTCATACACTAAATTCCCTTTCAGAAAATACTCTAAAAAAAATAATAAAATACTTATATCACAATTTTTATCAATATTCAATTGACATCGTAAGATATCAGGTGAACTTAGTTAATGATGTGAAACGCAAGGATCATCAGAGATACAACTATCTGGATGAAGCAAAATGCTGCTAGTACTGAGGCTGAACGCTCTCGTGCAATTGACTTTTTGAATGCATGTGACTATGCAATCGCAAATTTCGTGAAACTCGACAACGTTACAGCAAAAGACATTGCATTTTTTACTTTTGTATTAACCTATAGATATTTTCCATACGTCCCTTTGATTATATATATAAAATCGTTCATATATATAACCTCATATGCCTTCACACACAAACATATTCAATAAAAAATTTAACAGTTTTGCCAAAAACACTAATAATTAAATAAAAAGTATCAAAAATGGTATGCATAATATTGAGAAGCATATCATATTATGGTACAATAATAATTACTAGTTTTTAATACAAACCACATTGGCAATATTCACACAGATAGAATACTTGCCAATTTTTATAAGAAAAAACTTAATCAAAATATGGAAAGCTTAATACATCTTCAATCAGTATATACAGAAAAAAAAATGAAGACGAACTAACATACATAATTGAAACACCAAAATCACAAAACTGGAAACTTAATAACAAATGTTAATTGTAAGTGAAAAAATGGTCCAACTTATAATTAAAATTTTTAGATGACATAATAATTCGAATAACCTCTTAACTGATAAAAATAAAAATTTCCAATAAGTGTCAATACTTGATTTATCAATACAGTTTAGTATTGATACGTTAAGAAATTTCTATATAATTAATCGTTAGGTTATGTAACTTAGTGGTCCAAAATTCAATTATAATTTAGAAATTTCGTTGACTATGTTTTTAATAATAACAGAGAAAAAAAAAATTAAACAAATTAAGTAATGCACAAAGATTTTATATCTTTCAAAATATTAATAAAGACTTAAAAAGAAATATCTGAAGATTATATTTGTGATTATTCTTTATCATATAGTATTAAATGATATCGATTATATAAAAAAAAAATGCCAAGTTTGTGGAAAGTACTTTTTCTCTGATAAGAATATTACTTTATATTGTAATGGTAAATATTCAGAAGATATATTACCTGTAAAAAATATGAAATTAAAACATCTCAAAAAAAAAAAAAAGAAAATGAAGAACCTGTATATGGCAAATATAGACAAATATATGCAAAAAAAGCTATGGCAGTAAAAAGGCATCCAGATATTCCAGAATATAAAGAAAATTATAAAAATTGGAAACCTTTGGCTTTGAAATATTTACAAGAATATAAAAGTGGCACTTTGGATGCAAAAACCTTTGAAAAATGGTTAAAGTACACATCAGATGAAAAAAAATAAAATCTAAACTAAAAAACTATAGATGAATTTAAAGATTAAGTATCTATGAAAGGAGACTTCTATGCTAATAAAAAGTAAATAATATAAATATCAATTATGAAGTTTATGGACAGGGTTCGCCTATAATTTTATTGCATGGCAATCAAGAAACACATGAAATTTTTGACAATTTAATTGAAAAAATTGGAGGAAACTCATACCGTTTATGCTTTAGATAGCAGATGTCATGGAAAAAGCGATAATCCAAAAGAAATTTCTTATGATTTAATGGCAGAAGATACAATTGCTTTTATAAAAAGAATTAAAAATTTCAAAACCTACATTTTATGGTTTTAGTGACGGAGGAATTATAGGCTTACTAGTTTCAATAAAAGAGCCTGAGTTATTATCGAATTTAATTATTAGTGGTGCAAATATATCTCCTGATGTTTTTACAACTTTTGATATGTTATTAACTAAATTATTTTACTTTTTTTCACTAGAAGTAAATTTATTAAGATGATGCTTGATGAGCCTAATATTCCTTTAGAAGATTTACAAAAAAATTTCTATTCCAGTTCATGTATTAGCTGGTGAAAAAAAGATGTTATAAAATTAGAACACACAAAGTTAATTGCAAATAATATTAAAAATAGTACATTAGAAATAATAAAAGGCGAAAAACACGGAAGTTATATTATTCACAGCGATAAAATTTATAAAATTATAAAAAAAAAGTATTTGGAGGATTAAAATGTCAAAAGCTTTATATATAATAACTGGTCCTGCAGGAGTAGGAAAAAGTACAATTTCAAGAAGAATAGCAGAATCAAAAAAATAAATCTGCACTAATTGAAGGTGATGAAATTTATCATCAAGTAGTTGGTGGATATGTTCAAGCTTGGAAAGAAGGAAATCATCTAGATACATTCTGGAAAATTTGTTTAGGTTCTATAGAAACTTATCTTGAAGATGGATATGATGTTATTTTTAATTATATTGTAAATCCTGAAAATGTTGAATTGATAAAAAATAAATTAAAAAACTATACTATAAAATTCATTGTCTTAGTAGTTGATGAAAAATCATTACTTTTAAGAGATAATGAAAGACCTGAAGATTGTCAAATGAAAGAACGTTGTATTGTTTTATTAAATAGCTTTAAAAATAAAAATTATAATGCTCAAAACATATTAGATACTACAAATTTATCAGTTAATGAAACAATTGATATTATTGAAAATGATAATAGATTTATATTATAGGAGGGTACAGATGGAGGTAAAATTAGATTATTCTATTACAGTAGATGAATTCTTGGAAATGGTTGAATCTGTTGGTTGGAAGTCATATACAAGAGAGCAAATTGAAAAAGCATTACAAAATACAATGTATATGGTAAAAGCAACTGTCAACGGAAAACTAGCTGGCATAGGTAGAGTTGTTGGTGATTATAGTATTGTTTGTATACTAACAGATATCTGTGTAAAGCCTGAATTTCAATGCCAAGGTATTGGGCTAAAAATCACATCAGAATTAAAAAAAATTAATTGAAGATAATGTGTCTGATGGCGAAAAAATGCAAATAGAATTAACCCCTACTGCTGGTAATGAACCATTCTATGAAAAGGCTGGATTTAAATACAAGCCTGACAAAATAACTGGAATGTATTTATGGATAAAAAAAATAATTAAAAAGAAGGAAATTATATGAAAAATATAGAAAAAAAAGAGATTTATATGATATTAACAGAGTTTTAACAGGAAAAACTATCTTTAAGGGTGATTCTATTCCAGATAACAACTACATAGTTGTCGTTTTAGTATTTATACAAAATAGTGATGGAAAATTCTTAATTCAAAAAAAGAAGCAAAATAAAAAAATGGCAAATATGCTACTACTGGTGGTCATCCAAAGTCTGGTGAAAATAGTATTCAAGGAATTATAAGTGAAGTAAAAGAAGAAATTGGATTAGATATCAATTCAAAAGATTTAAAACTATATTATTCTGGCAGATCTGATTCAGAAAAAGTTTTTTGGGATGACTATTATATCAAAATGGATGTACCTAATATTCAAAATTTGTCCTTACAAAAAGAAGAAGTTGAATCTGTTTGTTGGCTCTCTATAGATGAGATTAATTCTTTAATGAATGGAGATAAATTTTTCAAAAATCACTATGAAGAATTTGAAATATTATTAAATTGGTTGAAGGAAGGTGAAAAAAAAACATGCTACACAAAAAATGAAATTACAAGAAAGCCCATTTGAAAGAATTAAAAGTGGAACAAAAACTGTGGAATTTAGATTATATGATGAAAAAAGAAGCAAGATAAACATTGGTGATCAAATAGAATTTTCTAAATTACCTGATTTACAAGAAACTATCCTTGTAGATGTATTAGATTTATATAGGGATAATACATTTGAAAATTTATTTAAAAAATTATTTGATGATGATGAAGAAATAAAAAAGAAAAACATCAGCAATGTATCAATATTATAGTCATGATGAAGAAAAACAATATGGTGTTGTTGGAATAAAAATTTCATTAGTAAAGTAAATTTAAGGAGCAGAATATGAGAAAATTAAATTTAATAGTTGTATTCAATAAGGATTTAAATAAAGGACTTTTCTGTATTAGATCTAAAAATCCATATAAGGGAAAATATAATTTTGTTGGTGGTAAAGTTGAAGAAAATGAAACCAATGATGAAGCAGCCTATAGAGAACTATTTGAAGAAACAGGAATAAGTAAAAAACGATATTGAATTAGACCATTTTATGGATTTAAATTATTTTAAATACGAGAATAATTTACAAGTTTATTATGGAATTCTAAAACATGATGTAAATTTAGTTGAAAAAAAAAAACAAATTAGAATGGGTAGAACTTAATCAAGAATTGTTAAACAATAATAAATTTGGTGGAAATTATAATATTCCTCACATAATAACACAAATTAAAGTATTCTTAAAAAATGGAACAGGACTTGGAAAGTATTAAAATTAGATATAATTAAAGAACTTGAAAGAAGGTAAAATGTAAATATGAATAACATTGATTTTTTAAATAAAACTTTGAAAGTAACAATTGACAGACCTCTAGGTAGTAAACATCCCAAACATGGTTTTATTTATCCTGTAAATTATGGATATGTGCCAAATACAATAAGTGGTGATGGAGAAGAATTGGATTGTTACATACTTGGAATATATGAGCCAATAGAGACCTTTAAAGGTAAATGCATTGCAATAATACATAGACTAAACGATAATGATGATAAATTAATTATTGTGCCTGAAAATAAATCTTTTTCAAATAATGAAATACGAGTTCTAACAGATTTTCAAGAGCAATATTTCGAAAGTGAAATATTAAGAAGTTCAAAATATTTAGAATTTAGTAAAAATATTCCTGAATTATCTGTTACTAATTTAAAAAAATAGCTTAAATTTTTATAAAACTGCTGGATTTAAAGTGGAATATGATAGACCTGAGAATAAATTTGCATTTATAAGTTTGGACGAAATTCAATTTATGTTACAAGAAATTGCTAATAATGATAAATGGGATGTTTCTCCCCTTTCCTATCCTTTTGGAAATGGTATCAACTTTCAATTAGAAGTAGAAAATCTAGATGAAATATATAATAATTTTAAAAATTCAAATTATAAAATAACTTTTTGATATTCAAGAAAATTGGTATAGACAAGATGATAAAATGTTAGGAAATAAAGAATTTTTAATACAAGATCCTGATGGATATTTATTAAGATTTTCTGAAGATTTAGGAGAAAAGGAAGTATAAAATATGATTAGATCCATAGAACACGTTCCTTCTGCAAAAAGAATTTAATTATTTAACAGACTCTGTAGGTTGGGGAACTAGAAAAAATTTAATAATTGAAGAAGCCTTAAAAAACACCTTATATTCACTATGTGTTTATGATGATGACAAATTAATCGGCTATGGAAGAATTATAGGAGATAAAACTATATTCTTATATATTCAGGATGTAATGGTAATTCCTGAATATCAAAAAATAAACATATTGGTACTGGTATAATGAAAAACTTTACTAAAGAAAATAAATGAATATAAAAAAGATTAATCCTAATATTAGAACTTATTTAGGTGCATCAAAAGGCAAAGAATCTTTTTATGAAAAATTTGGATTTATTACAAGACCTAATGAAGAATTAGGCTCTGGAATGATTTTTTATACTAAAAGGAGGCAAAATATATGATAGAAAATAAATAAAAGAATATGATAATAAATATGCTGACGCAATGTCAAAGATTATTATACAAAATTTATTGGAAGTAAATTCTAAAGATTATGGCTTAGAATTTGTGAGAAAATCTGTTAAAGAATTTACTCCTGAAGAAATTAAAAAGAATTTTTCCAAAAGGACAAAAGTATTTGTAGCATTAGAATATGATAAAGTTATAGGTACTGCGGGTCTTGATAAGTCTTGGTATAATGATGATGGAGAGTATTGGATATTAACTGTATTTGTTGACATGGCTCACCATAAACAAGGCATAGGTAGAATGTTAATTAACGAAATAGAAAAATTCGCTTTAACAATTCCTGCTAAAAAATTAGTAATCCCTGCATCTATTGCTGGATGTGAATTTTATCATAAATTAGGATACGAATATTCTAATGGCAAAAAAAAAGGAATTAAACGAAGGCCAAATGTATATAATGGAAAAATATCTATAGTTGGGGTGCTTATGATTAGACAATCTAATAAATTAGATAGTTATTGTATTTGTGTCAATGATGTTAAACAAACTTTTTATAAAAAATGTAGTACCATTGAATTTATTATTGGTGCTATCGCACCAGTACTTACAAAAAAATACATAAAATAAATTTTATACATTTTTTGTAAGTTTTAAATTTTATTCTTATGCTGCACATACTTCTAATTCTGCTCTTTTTTCTTTTGGTGTCAAATATCCTAACACTGCCATCGGTATATTGTTTGACCTTTTCAAATATGCTTTCCCTTGTTTTATTAAATCTTCCAAACTAAAAAATTTTAAATAACTATAAAATCTTTCATTATCACTTGGACAATATTCTTCATATCCATATGTTCCCCCACAATCTTCTGGATATGCTCCTGATTTTTGCCTTTATACATAATGGATATTCTATTTCTTCATTTATTTCTTTTTTCTATTATTATATCATGTACCCAGTTATCTCTATTAAATGTTATATTTGCTGGTATTCGTAATCTTCCCCATGTTGGTGGATGTGATTCTCTTATTGTAACTTTTATTTCATAATATTTTCTCCTTGTTTTTTAATACAAAGTTGGAAGAGATATTTTTTCAGTCAGAGTTACCATCTTCTGGATTTAATTCTATTCTCTCAACCTTTTTTGATACTATCATATCTCTAACAATATAGTCATTTTTTCCATAGAATTCTAATCCTCTCTTATTTGGTCCAAATACTTCTATGTTTATTCTAGCACAATTAATCTGTTTAAAATATTCTTCTATTTTATTCAGGAGTTTTTTGCCAGTACCTTTTCCTCTATCTTCATTTTTTTACAATTAATTCTAAAATATTTCCTGTTTTTGCACAATCGTTAGTTAGTTTGTCAATTTCATCATTTTCATTGACAATTCCCATAATTACGCCATTAATGATTCCATTTTCGACAGACACAAATACTTTGCCATTTTGTTCTTTAACTTTCTTCATGTCCATCTCGTATGCTTTTTTCCCTATATTGGGGGCGACATTATTTGTGTATGCCAATTGTCGATGTCTATTAGATAATTTTGTAGTTCTACTAATAAGTCTTTAATTTGCTCATCATATTTTTGGTCATATTCAACAATCATTTTATTTAACTCCTCTATTTTTTATTATAATATACTTTAAATCACACTTTATATCTTTTTTGCATATAATATTATATAATTTAATTTATAGGTGAAACAAATATGTTTTTTAATGCTGCTAAAGCAAATATAAAAGGTGGGAGAATTTCCAAATATTAATGGAACTTTCACTATTCTTTTTTCTTTAATAATTTTATTAATATATCCACTTTCTATCTTCTAAATTTTTTTTTTGCAATTCTTCTTCTTCATCTAAATTTCTTTTTTCTTCATCAATATACTCTAAAAATATTTTATTGTCAAAAGCTCCCTTTTTTTTTCATTTTTTTCCTTCATAATCTTGTTTACTTCTTCAAGCTTATAACCTTTTAGTTTCATTATTGCGTTTAAAACTTCCATCAAATCGCCTAGCTCTTCTATACTGTTTTCCTCTATAAATTCATTAGCTTCTTCAATTACTTTTCTATTTAATTCTTTCAAATATTCCGCATCATCTAATATTTTATATTTGCTTTTTCCCCTTCATATTATCAATATTTTCTGGAATTTTATCTCTTACTAATTTGTTATATGTATATCTAAAGTTGCTAACTATTATCTCAATTTCTATCCCTATTACACCATATTCTTTTTCTTGTTCATGAGTATAATATTTAAGCATTTCTTCAGTTTTATTATTTATTTCTTTATTATCTTTATCTGGAAATATTATTTTTAAACAAATTTTTAAAAGAATCTCCTCTATATAAATTTTTAACTCTAACCAAAATTCTTTCTTGCAATTTAGGTAATTTAAAAAATTCAATTTCATCCCCAACTTTAATCTTCCTTTCTTTTTTCGTCATACAATCTAAATTCAATTGTTTTGGTTCCATTCTTCATTTCTTTCAAATGGATCCTCTTTTAATTTCATTGTGTGCCTCATTTTTACTCCCTCCCATATTTATTTTTTCTTATCATTTTGTCCTTAAATATAAAACTTTCTTTTATTGGTTTATCTAAATTTTCATTTTTTAATACTTCTTTTATCCATTCATGTGCATAAGTCTTTATCATGTGAATTTTCTCTTCTTTAACTTCTGTCTCGTTATTATAATAACTGTTTAAAAAAAACATTAATGGAGTTTTCATCAACTCCTCTTTTTTTTAGAAATAAACAAAAAACATATCACACTTGCCACATCAAATAAAGAATCTCCATATTTTGCATCATCAAAATCTATAAAGCCAATTTTATCTTTGCAAATAAATATATTATCCTTTGTTAGGTCAAAATGCAAAACAGACTTCCTCTCATTCTCTTTTTTTTGAATTATGAATTTCTATTTCTTTAAGATTAAAATTATTATCTCTTGTAATTTCGTGCAATTTTCTTAATTGAATTGCAAGTTTTCTTACAATATTATTTTTGTATTCTATATTTTCTATATTCTCAAATTTTGGCCCATATTGTTCGCCATTTATAAAAGTGTAAACAACTATGTAATTATTTTCTATGTTACAATAATAATCTCCATTTATATTTTTAACTATATTAGGAACAATAAATCCATTTTTTATTAAAAATAAGTGAAGATTAATCATTGATTTTGTATGTTCTTCTTGTTTATATATTTTAGCTATAAATTTATTTTGATTGTCAAAAATAGTATATACATTTCCATCTGTTGAATCATTTCTCTTTTCTATTATACAGTTTTCAATTTTATATTCATGTCTAATTGTATTAAATATATTTTCTTCCATACTCTTTTTCCTCAATTTATTATTTAAAATATCAACGCAAAAACATGTTTTATTGTAAATAATTATATATTGTATTTATCAAAAAAAACAAGTAAAATTCTGCAAAACTTGTTTTAAAATTTTGCGCTAATTACTCTAAAATACAAATAAAAAGTTCTAGCTAATTTCTAGAACTCTTAATTTATCTGGTTGCGGGGGCAAGACTCGAACTTGCGACCTTTGGGTTATGAGCCCTGCGATATAAGAGCCTCTACCATACCATTTCTCAACATATTCAAGAGTTTTATACAAAGTTACCCTTGTTTTTTACCCTTGTTAATATCTTTTATTTCCCCCGACTTCTCCGACACTATACTTTATTATATTAACATATTTTTGTAAAAAAATCAAATTCAATTAAACTACTGATGCACATTTTAAACGAAGTTTTCTTATATATCTCTTTTGTTTTATTTTTTTTCCTGCTTATTAGCATTGATTTCTTCAAATTTACTTTTGTATGCTTTCTACTGTTTTTTTCTCTTAATGTTTCATCTTTGATATTATCTTTAGCAAGATTTAAAATATCATCAAATTTTTGCTCAAATGTATTTGCCATATATCTATTATATTTTAGCAATTCCATATTTTTTCTATCTGCTAAAACGTGGGCATATATATTAGCAGTAGTAGAATAATCAGCATGTCCTAATAACATTTGAAGTGTTTTCATATCAATACCACTTTCTAGGCATCGTGTTGCAAATGTGTGTCTTAATTCGTGAACTGTAACCTTCCTTAAATTATATTTTCTAAGTACATTATTCAACCTGTGCCTTAAATAGTCAGCACTGATATTACCTAGTTTTGTTCTAAAAATACTTTCATTATCAAGTTCGGATTCATCCGTTATATTTAAGTTCTCCATAATTTGTCTTTTATACTTTAATAATTCCTCTTTTAGTATTGAAATAACAGGTATTTTTCTATGACTATTGTATGATTTTAAATCAGTATATTTTCTTTCAATTCCAATTCTATTAAGATCATCATCATAAATATCTAACACTTGAAATCCTCTATCTATTTTTATGTTTTCACAAATTTCATCTAAATCTTTCCATAAAAAGTCCTGCTAGTTCACTTGCTCTAACTCCAAGTGTAAACAAAGCAAAAAAGCAATTCCGTTATATTCTGACATAAGTATTTGCATTACCTCTAATTGTTCTTCAATAGACATTATTTCTTTTTCTTTAGGTGGTTCTTTTTTTTTTCCAAGTTTTACTCCAACAGCTGGATTATATTCTATTAAAGGAACATCATCTATTGCCGATTGAAAAATCATTCTACCAATTCCTAATGTATCTTTTCTTGTTTTATATGATAACGGTTTTTTTTCTTTCAATAAGACCATTTATCATTAATTGAAAATCTCTTTTTCCAACATCAATGACTTTCATTCCTTTAAAATATGGTATTATGTATGACTTGATTTTGGAGATATATCCATTTAATGTACTTTGTGCTATATTAAGTTTTTTATAATCTCTAACCCATATTTTAATCCATTTTTCAACTGTTATGTCTACACTAACTTCACTTGGTAGTGCATTATTTTGTTTTTCTTCATACAACCTTTTTTTTAGCTCTCATCTTGTCATTTACTTCTCGTTCTGTATCTCCATATACTGATTTTTTGGACAGATTTTCCATCTACAATTACATAAACTCTACCCTCATATCTATTTCCTCTTTTTTCTAATTGTTCCAATACTATTTTTTTTTCTTGTTTTCTTTCATTAATTACCTCCTTATAATCAAGAAAACAAGTTGTTTAGAACAAATATAAAGTTTTCTTGATTATAACGTGCTTTTTGAAAAAAGTCAGCCCCACGACCAAAAAAAGTAGTAAATATTTAAAAATATTTACCACTATTAGCATCAAACCAGCTTTGTAATTTATTCTTATTAATAACAATTCTTCTTTTTTGAATTTTATACATGGGAATCCTTTTATTTTTGTAAGATCAGACATGAGTTTTTCATTTATTCCCAACATTTTACTAGCTTCTTTTAAATTTAAGCCAATCTTTTCATCTATAACATTCATAGTTTCTATCTCCAACTTTTCTTTTTTAATACCATTTTAATCTTTTTTGGTATTGCATAGGAAACCTTATCTTTGAACTCATCTTTTACTCGGTATTCTCTAGCTTTGTCATAGTAGCCATAAATCGAAGAATTCCACTTTTTAAAAAGCTCTATTATTGATAGTTTTTCCCTTTGAAAGTTCTGAAGTAGCTTGATTGTGTTGCCAAATTAACTGTTCATAAGAGTTGTCAGCTTTTTTCTTTTTCCATATAAGTCTTTTTATTAAGTCTTAGTTGTTCTTTTCTTTTAATAGCTGTTTGCTCTTTTCTACATTTTTTTTTCTAGAGAATGTCGATAATCTTTTCGTACTATTTTAGATACATACTGTTTACTTATATTCAATTTATTAGCAATTTCAACAATGTTTAGTTTTTTCTTCATAGTACAATATAATGATTTTTTTGATTTATTATTCATATCAACCCTTTCTATTAAAATGGTTGACTTTCTGTATCCCTATTTTTAGACACAATAATACTAATGTAAATCTTTTGTTAAATCATCTATATATTTTGTAAATTCTTTTTCCTTTTAATTCTGATAACTTTGGTGTTTTTTTGTTTCGTTTAGTCTTTTTTTTTACTCTTTAATGTTTTTATAATATGTATTATTGTAAAAATAGTACAAGCCAAACATTATTAATTCAATTAAAATTCTAATCATAGTTTTTCACTCCTAAAATTTATTTTTTTATAAAGTTCAAGGAGGAAGTTTGTGTTCAGCTGCAACTTTAAAATAAAAATCATTATTTTGTTCCATACCATTTACCTCACTTTCTTAAAAGTGAAAATTTATTCTTCTACTAGGTAAATGGCACGAACAATCAAAAAACCGGAAAAATTTTTAAAAATTTTTTAAAATTTCTTTTGTCTGTTCATCGAAAGTTTTTTGTAAATTGCTATTCGGATTGTCTGAACACAATCCTCATCTATCTTTCCCGATACTTTAGATGCTTTTTTTATTTCCTTATCAAAATCTAATAATATTTTTTCTTATCTCATTATTATTTAACGAAAAATTATTAAACATTTTTTAATCCTCCTAAAATAAAATCTCTTTTTTTTAGTTTCTATTGACCTAAGTCTGTTGCGTATAGTTCTGTCTGTAACAGACAAGAGAAATGCAATTTTTTCTTGTGTATTTTTTTTGGAAAGAATACAAAAGAAGCACTAACTTTTCATCAAAAGTTAATGCTTCCTTAAATTCATACAACGATAATTCCAACAATATGCTATCCACATATTCAACAATTCTGACTTTATCAACCATTGCAATAGGTTTTGCAAAGTCAAAGTCCCCCCCTTGTTTTTAGACTAAAAAAATCATATTCATCCTCAACAGGAATATCCACATCATCAAATTGTATTAATTGATGTCGATTTCTTTTATACAATCTTTGTTTGTAGCTTTTAGCTGTAATCCAGATAATTGAAGTAATTAAATCTCTTTCTTCTTGTGAAAGAGGATATTTTAAATAATCTTTCATATTTACCTCCAAATTTCAAAATTCGGAACTTGTCCATTGAAATTTGAAAGTAAAGTCCTATATTAAATTATATTTCAATCCCCCCTTTACAAAAAAATTGTCTGTTGAATTTATAAAGTATAAAGATCAATTATCATAAGTTATTTTGATATTTCTCTTTCGCTCACTTTACAACAAAATCAACAGACAAATTTCAAACAAATTATATAAATATATTCATAAAAAAAATGTCGAATACTGTAAATATTAGGAATGTAATAAACGACAAAAAAAAAAAAAAGTCGAAAAAAGCAAGTTGCTCAATAATAATAGGTTCTCACATTTTATTTTCCAATATTGGAAACAAATTAACACCATTTTTGCAATGGGATTTTAAGACTATAAATTGTAAAATAAATTTGGGGGAAAATGTAATGGACTATTTATTAACAGGCGAATATATCAGAAAGATTAGGGAATCAGAATTAAAGAAAAGCAAAGAAGAATTTGCAGAAGAATTAGGTATTAGTCTACATACTTTGAATAGACTAGAAAATGCTGAAAGAAAAGTTACCAATATAGAAATATTTGAAAAAATATCAAAAATGTCTGGTCATTCCTTAGATCAAATAATAAAAAAACGTCTAATAATACTACGAAAAATAAAGAAATATTAATTTCAAAGATACAAAATTCATTATATGATTTTAATGAAAAAAGAATTGTTCGAACTTTCAAATATAATTGAAAGTTGTAAAAAACTTTCAAAGAAAAAAAAAAATAAAAAAGGAAATATGCCTAAGCATATTTTTTGCTTATAAATCAACACATAATTCAATATTTATTAAACTGTAAATAATAAGAGGATTCTCTATTGAATCCTCTTATTTCTTATTGCATCATTTTTATCATTGTTAATATTATTTCACAATCTCTTTCAGAAAGTTTATCTAATTCGGTTGAAAGAGTTTCTTTTAATATATTTTTAGGCAATACTATAAAATTGGATAGTAATTCTGTAGGAGTTATTTCTAAAGCATTGCAAATATCAATAATAGGAATACATCCCAACATATAGTTTCCGATTTTCTATTTCATATATATAATTTGCTGATAAATTTTTTTTTTTCTGCTAAAAATTCACGAGAATACTTTTTTGGCATTTCTCAAATTATAAATTTTTTTTCCAATAGTTTGCGCTATAATATTCTTCTTTTCATTATCTACATTATTCATAATATACACCTTATATCCTTATTTATATTCAATTTTACTATTTGCTAGAATACTTTTTTAAAGCAAGTAAATATGTAAATATTATCGCCATAAATTAGCAAAATATGTGGATTACATTATTTTTTTTTGCAAGTATACTTGTAAAAAAGCAAACATGTATGATATTATTATGGAAAACTTAATAAGGGAGATAAGTATATATGGAAAATGAGATTGAAGAAATAAGAAATCGTGCTAATAAAATTCTAAGTTCATATAATATGAATGTATTAAGTAATGAGAAAGAACTATTGGAATCTTTAACTAAAATTTCTAATGCAGAAGATATAGATGTATACTATGATACCAAAACATTAAATTACATTGAGAGATACCTTATAGCAAAGGAGAAGATGCAAATAGCAGAAAATGATGAGGAATTCTTGCGTAACTTATCTAAAGAGTTAAAACAGCAAGAAGTTAGATCAACAGATATTGCTGTGCCTCCACTATTTATGATAAAAAATGTTGTTGGTAACAATGTATTTTTCTTAACAAGAAAAAGCTGTAAAAAAAATTATTTGTCTATAAGTAGTAAAACAGAGAAGAAAATAATAGAAGTGCCTAGTTCTGACAGTCTTGAAATTAGTCAGTTGCTTGATATTATTAAAAAGAAATTTTTAAAACAAGAAAAAGGGGATTTTTGAACAAATCCCCTTTTTTCTTTACTCAAATTTACCTTTCTTAATATTGTAAACATATCTTTTTTATCCTTAAATGCAAGAATAGCACTAGCGTATGATTCAACATACGCTTATAAGCACAATCAAAAATACATTTACCATCGAAGGAATAAAATCCTTGTTTTCCATCATTAAAAACAATTAATCCTTCATTTGTAACCTTGATTTTATCCCACTCACATTTCAATATACATTGTCCTGTATAGGAATAAAAAGCAGACTTTGTTTGTGCTAATGCCACTACTCCAAATGTACTCTCTAATATTGAGTCCCAAACACATTCGAGTATTAACGAAAAGTCGGATGAATTATATAATCCAACCTTGCCATCGTTAAAAACGGTGATAGTATTTTTTCGAACTACAATTTTGTCAAATGACCGTCCAAGTACATTGTTGTCAAAATCATCAAGTAAAACCATAGCAATTTTCATACTAAGCCCTCCTAAGTATTAAAAAGGTGAGGGAGAACACTAAGTTAAGTATTCTCCCACGTAGTTGACTAACAACTTATGCGATAATTTTGGCGATTTCCTCAAGGGAAAGAGCAACCTGTTCACCAGTACTCAAATTCTTCAAAGAATATTTCCCGGTTTTTCTTTCTTCTTCACCTATGATAATAACATAAGGGATGTTCAACTTATTTGCATACTTCATCTTAGCTTTTACCTTTTTATTGTCCATATAGACTTCGGTATTAATACCGAATTTTCTAAGGTAAGTAGCTACGGACAAGCACGCGCTAATGTCATCATCCAAAGAAAAGACCAAAACATCAGAAATGGATTTTTTTCTTTGCCGTTACCATGTTTCTCTCATTCAACTGGTAAAAAGTCTTGTGAGTCCGATGGAAATTCCAACACCCGGCAATTTCTTGTCAGTGTAGAATTCGGCAAGGTTTTCGTAACGTCCACCAGAGCATACACTTCCGATTTTCCTATAACCGTTAAGGAATGTTTCATATACAGTACCTGTATAGGAATCCAAACCACGTGCGATTTTAATATCAATCGTGAAGAAATTATCTGGTACACCAAAGGAACGAATACCATTTACTACCTCGATAAGGTTCTTTTACTCCTGTAGTAAACGTTTCATTGTCGATTGACAACTTTTGTAAAGCATCAATCTTTTTCGTCAGTAGTGCCATCTATTGAAATAAAATCAATGATGGTATCTGCTGCTTCTTGTGTTACTCCAAGAGTAATAATCTCTCCAATAACAGCGTCCTTCCCAACCTTGTCGATTTTGTCGATGATTCTCATAATATCAACAGACAGCTCGTTCAAGTCAAGGGAATCAAAAAGTCCATTAAGGATTTTTTCTGTTATTGATGCAGATAGTGAAATCCTCAAATCCAAGATCCTGAAATGTAGTATAGATTACAGAAGGAATCTCAGCATCTGTGATAATAGGTAATTCACCATCTCCAATGATGTCAATGTCGCATTGGTAGAATTCTCTGAATCTACCTCTCTGAGGTTTTTCACCTCTATAGACTTTACCTATCTGGTAACGTCTAAAAGGGAACGGCAAATCGTTGTAGTATTCTGCAACATACTTTTTGCCAACGGAACTGTCAGATCGAAGCGAAGAGCCAAATCACTATCGCCCTTGTTAAAGCGATAAATTTGCTTTTCTGTTTCACCTCCAGCTTTTTGCAAGTAAAACCTCCGACATTTCGATAACGGGGGGGTGTCTAACGGCAAAAATCCAAACTTCTCGTAAGACTTTTGGATGCTTGCCTTCATTTGGTTAAACAGTACCTGCTCGTTAGGGAGTAGTTCCATAAAACCTGTGAGTGTTTTGGGTTGAACTTTCATCTTGAAAATCTCCTTTCAGTTAATAAATGATTGTTAGCTGTAAAAAATAGAAATTTTTTACATTATGCAACACCTGTGCATATATATATTGTACCATTTTTATTGATTTATGTCAATCAATTTTGTACAAGTATACTATATTATATTGAATATTTTACTATATTTTATTGCTTTTTATTTACAAGTATACTTGTAAAACAGCAAAATGTGTGATATAATATAGCAAATGCTGAATAGCATTTAATAAATTAAGAAAGGGCAGATTATCATGAAAAAAAACTGCAAAACGGCACAATTCGGAACTGCGTGGGCCTCGAGGACTTTGCAAAAGTATTCAAGGTATTTGAATCCTTCCCGTTCTTCGAGAGCTGGTCGGATGATGAGGTTAGGGGAAGAATATGAGTCTTTCCAGCATGGTGGCATTATCTTCGGATATTATGCCGATGATGGAGAATGCGCTGGTATTCTCACTATGAAACCTTATGAACCCGGCAAACATCCCGTAAAGTATCCTAGTGATGCTAAGGTGATGTATCTCTCTGATGTCGCTACTCGGTTTGAGTACAGAAATCAGGGCATAGGAACCCATCTGTTCGAGCATGCAATTCGACATTTGGAGGTTCTGGGATATGATTACATTTATCTTAGAACCAACGAGGAAAACTCGATGTCCTATGGCATTGCAAAGAGATGTGGTTTTGTACAGCTCTTTGACATCATTGAAGAAGTGGAGAGAAGAAGAACTGATGGAACAGTCGCAAAGGACGCAAGAATCTTCATGGAGAAGAAGCTGTCCAAATAATCTGTTCAAATCCTTTACCCTATCTAACAGGTATTGGATGACAACTTAAAAGGTAGTTTTGGAGAATTCTAAAACTACCTTGTTTTTATAAAAAATAATAGGATAACTAGATTATTACACAAAAAAAATAGTATAATATTATAAAAATTAATGATATTCAATAGGAGGATTTATATGTTGGAAATAAAGCAAATCTTTGAAAAGGAAAAATACATAGATTTAGTATTAGAAGCTGATCCAGATAAAGAAATAGTAGAAAAATATATAGATGATTCTGATATGTATGGACTATTTGAAGAAGGTGAAATATTAGCAGAAGTGATAATTACTAAAGTTAATGATAATATATGTGAACTGAAAAATATTGCAACTGCAAAATTATCAAGGGGAAAAGGATATGGTAAAAAAATTAATCCAATATGTAATACAATTATATAAAAATAAGTGTATAAAAAAAAATGATTGTAGGTACAACAGAAAATAACATACCATTCTATGTAAAGTGTGGATTTGATAAATATTATAAAACTATAAAAAATTTCTTTACTGATAATTATTCAGAAGAAGTATGGGATGGTGATTTACAGTGTATTGATATGTATTACTATTATATTAATTTAGATGAGAAAGGTGTAAATTATAAAAGCATAAAAATAAGTGATAATAAATAAAATAAATTAACTTTATCTAACATATATTTTTAATAATTTAAAGGTAGTTTTAGAAAATTCTAAAGCTACCTTTTTATTCTAACCTAAAATAGTTTTTAAGTCTTTATCTCCTCTACCAGATAGATTGACAATAATAGAATCATCTTTTGAATAATTTTTAGCGATTTTAATAGCATAAGCTATTGCATGGCTGCTTTCTAATGCTGGTATAATCCCCTCCAATCTACACAATATTTTAAATCCTTCTATAGCTTCTTTATCTGTTACACTGTCATATTTTACTCTCCCAATTGAGTTTAAATAGGCATGTTCTGGACCTATTCCTGGATAATCTAATCCTGCTGAAATAGAATATGCTTCTATTATATTTCCATTTTCATCTTGCATAATATATGTTTTCATTCCATGCAGTATACCAATTTTATTATTATAAATAGCTGAAGCATGTTGATTTGTATTAAGACCTTTTCCAGCTGCTTCTATCCCATATATATCAACATTTTTTTCTTTTATAAAATCAGTAAACAATCCTATGCTATTGCTACCTCCACCAATACAAGCTATTATAGCTTTGGGAAGTTTTCCTTCTTGATTTAATATTTGTTCTTTAGCCTCTTCTCCTATAATTTTTTGAAAATATTTAACCATTTCTGGATATGGACTAGGTCCAACGCATGAACCAACTAAATAAAATACATCTTGATTTTTTAACAAATAATTAAATGCTGCATCTACAGCTTCCTTTAATGTTCCTTTTCCTTCTTTTTACCTCTATAACTTCTGCTCCTAATATCTTCATTCTTTCAACATTTGGCATTTGTCTTTTTTTATATCTTCTTTGCCCATAAATATACTGCACTTCATATTAAATAAGCTACATACTGTTGCTACAGCTGTTCCATGTGAACCTGCACCAGTTTCTGCAATAATATGTGTTTTGTTCATTCTCTTTGCTAAAAGTATTTGCCCTAAAGCGTTATTTATTTTATGAGATCCAGTATGATTTAGGTCCTCTCTTTAAATATATTTTTGCACCTTTGGAATAATCGCTTAAATTTTTTTTTGCAAAAAATATAACGGACTAGGTCTTCCTACATATTGGTTTAAATAATATAAATATTCCTTTTTAAAATTGTCATCGTTTTTTTGCTTTCTTAAACTCCTCTTCAATTTCATTTAACTTTTCTTTTTAATTCTTGTGGCACATATTGTCCACCAAAATTTCCATAGTTCATAATAAATTCCCTCTTTCTTTAAATTATTTTCTGATTTTCTCTCCATTTCCAATCAACATCCATATATGCACCACCTCCTCCAATTTTCTCATGCAAAAAAGCACATATATAAGTTTCAATCACTCATACATGCGCTTATTAACATACATCTTTATATTATGCGTTTTCTAAGACACAACAATTCTGTATGGGTGATTTTTTTTTCCCATACATTCCACCAATTATTTAATTTAATGATTTTTAAATAATTCATTGTTCTATCTCCTTTATTTATATATTATATAATTTTTTATTCTGTATGTCAAAAGATTTTGAAAACATTTTGAATTTTTTTTCATAAAATATATTGACAGTTTATTTCAATTGTGGTAATATTGATTGCATATTGGAAGAGAGGAATTATTATGAAAGCTAAAATAACAAATATAATAATTAATAATGAGCATCATAAAAACTAGCTTGTGTCATATATGGCACAAGCTTATGGTGCTTGTGCCGAAAGGAAACCTTACGGTAGAGCACCGTAAGGTTTTTTGATGTAAAAAAATAAACTGGCCAGTTTATAGAAAGTATTTATTGTATTAAAGTAGTTCTCTCTTGCTACTTTAGAAGGAGGATTTTTATGAATAAGAAAATAATTATAGCAATTATAGTCATTGCTATCATAATCGCAGGAGTTTTTATAGGAATAAAAACTCAAACAAAAGAAAAAGGAGATTCTTTACAAAAAGTTTTAAGTAAGAAAACATTTATATTAGGACTAGATGATAGTTTCCCACCAATGGGATTTAGAAATGAAAATAATGAAATAGTTGGTTTTGACATTGATGTTGCAAGGGAAGTTTGCAAGAGATTAAATGTAGAATTAGTTGTTCAACCTATTTCATGGACTGCAAAAAAGAACAAGAATTAAATTCTTATAATATTGATTGCATCTGGAATGGTATGTCTATAAACAATGATAGAAAAGAAGCTATGTGTTTATCAAACCCATATTTAAAAAAAATAATATGACTTTTGTAGTTAAAAAAGATAGTAATATAAAATTCAATTAATGATTTAAAAGGAAAAAAAAAGTTGGTGTTCAAGCCGGTTCAACAGCAGAAGAAATATTACAAGGTGCAGAGATTTCTAAAGATTTATCACAAGTTGTAACTTATTCAGAAAATATAACTGCATTTATGGATATGGAAATAAATCAAACAGATGCAGTATTTATAGATGATGTTGTTGCTAATTACTATATAACTTCAAATAATAAAGATTATAGAGTATTAAGCGATGTATTAGAAGAAGAAGAATATGCAATAGGTTTCAGAAAAAAAAATGATACAGAATTATGCGAAAAAGTAAATGATATTTTAGCAGAAATGAAAAAAGATGGATCATTAGGTGAAATATCTACAAAATGGTTTGGAAAAGACAATACAATAATTAAATCAAAATAAGGAGATAAAAAATGGATTGGAATTATTTAAGCAAATTAATGAGTATATTGTTATCAGGATTACAAGTATCGTTAAAAATATTTATCTTAACACTGCTTTTTTTTTTTCAATACCATTGGGGATAATAGTTGCTTGTTTAAGTATGTCAAAGAATAAAATTGTTTCTCTCATAACTAAATTATATATTTTAGTTATGAGGGGCACTCCATTATTATTACAAATAATTTGTATATATTTTGCTCCATATTATTTATTTAGATTATCGTATGATCGATTTGTTGCTATTATAATAGCATTCTCTTTGAATTATGCAGCTTATTTTGGAGAAATTTTTAGAGGTGGCATTGAAAGTATATCAAAAGGGCAATGGGAAGCAGCTTTTACACTTGGATTTAATAAAATTCAAACATTTTTTTTATAATTATATTACCTCAGACAATTAAAATTATATTACCATCAATTTCAAATGAAGTAATAACACTTGTAAGAGATACATCTTTAGCTCAAATTATTGGAGTAACTGAATTGTTCTCATTAGCACAAAAACAGGCAAATTTTAAATCTTCTATTTTGCCATTATGCGTAGCAGGTATGGTATATTTGATAATAAGTGTAGTGCTAACAGCAATTTTCAATTATATTGAAAAAAGAAACTAGAATATTATAGGTAGGGAAAAATGAAAGTATTAGAAATAAAAAAAATATAAGTAAAAAGTTTTAATAATAGAACTATTTTAAAGGACTTTTCATTAGATGTGAGTCAAGGAGAAATAGTGTCTATAATAGGAGATTCAGGAGCAGGAAAGTCAACTCTATTAAGATGTATAAATGCTTTGGAAATGATAGATTCAGGCGAAATAATAATAAATAATAATGCTATTTCTAAAAAAAGAATTTAAAAGCAAGCTAGATTAGATGTTGGAATGGTATTTCAAGATTACAACTTATTTCCAAACTACTCAGTATTAAAAAATGTAACATTGCCATTAACAAGGGTATTAAACGTTAACAAGCAAGAAGCTGAAATAAAAGCTAGAGAATTATTAAGTCAGATGAGCCTGTTAAAAAGGTGTGATGCTTATCCATATCAATTGTCTGGTGGGAAAAGCAAAGACTAGCTATAGCAAGAACATTAGCAACAAACCCTAAAGTTATATGTTTTGATGAACCAACAAGTGCTTTAGATCCAAAAATTAGTAAAACAGATATTTAAAATTATAAAAGAATTAGCAGATTCAGGAAAAGCAATATTAATTGTAACTCATGATATAAAGTTTGCTAATGAAATATCTAATAAAATAATAGAATTAGAAACAAAAAAATTGATTCAATAGAATCAATTTTTTTTTTTATGGGGTAGGATATGGGATTCGAACCCACGACCTCTAGTGCCACAAACTAGCGCTCTAACCAACTGAGCTAAACCTACCATAAATTTACGATATAGTTATATCATCACTGATATAGAAAGTCAATGTATTTTAATAGTTTACTTGTGATTAAAATTAAATATTCGAGCGTTTTAGTATAAATAGTGATTACACAAAAAATAAAAAATACAAGTATACTTGTATTTTTATTTTTTTGTGTTAAAATGGTAAATATACAAGCAACTTTGTATAATGAACATTCCTATTCTATTTCAAAGTTATTAAAGGAGGAACTATTTTATGGACACAAAGTATTGGATTGCTCAAGCAATCATCGTTGTAGCTTATATCCTTCTTGGAATAGGTTTACGGAAAAAGAACAGAATGGAGATATTATCTTTTAGCTGTATCTACCAAGCTCTGATGGTTATTCAGTTTACTCTCCTTGGGGGAGTAATTGGAATCATTGCAAGTATAATTGCATTATTTCGGAATGCTCTTTTTTATCTATAACGAAAAAGAGTAAAGCAAATCCTAAATGGATTTTGGCAGTCTTTGGAGTTATTGCAATTGTACTGACAATCATTTTCTACAAAAGTCCTGTAGATATTTTACCTTGTGTATTAACACTTGTTGGTATTTATTCCTACTGGGCAAGTAGTACGAAAGTTACTCGTGTTGGTAACATTGTAATAAGCATGTGCTACATCATATATGCGATACCGTTTTAAATCTTGGTTCTCAATTATATGTGAAGGATACCTTATTATAAATACCATCATCGGTTACTGCAAATTTGAAAGTAAGAAAAAAAGTGAATAGCATTTATGGAATGTTCATTGGGAAGAGGAGGACTCTCCTCTTCCTTTTTACTAAAACATTGTTAAATCCCCTAATAAGGGTTTATATAAAAAAACACTAATGAAAGGAGTTTACAACTATGATGACATTCTTTAATCAAAGTCCTAGTCAGTTTTTTGGAACGGAGGCTAACTATTCTCTATGGTATAAATTCAAAGGCAATGCAAGCGTTGGATTTAGTCAAAGAAGAAATGTGCATCGAAAAAGGATTCAAACGTGATAATGGCACTGATTATTATAATCACTGCATCGACGTTGCTAACAATCTAATATCCTTCGGAATAAAAGATGAAGATGTAATATGTGCTGCATTATTACATGATATTATCGAAGATGTTGAAGGATATAGAGAAATTACCATCGCTAAGAATGTTTAATCCTAATGTTGCAAGATTGGTTATGCTGGTAACAAAAAATCAAATGTTGATTATAAGGAACCTGCAAACTTAATAGCATACTTATCTGAAATATCTTCTGATATGAATGCTTCTGCAATAAAAACAAGCGATCGAATGCACAACATGATGACATTAGAAGAGAAGACCTTTGAAGCTCGGTATAGAAAAGCAATGGAAACCAAAACTTATTATTTGCCATTCTTTAAAGAATGTCGATATAAGTATCCAAGATATGAAAACCTTTTCTATTCAGCTAAAAGTCAAATTGAACCCTTGATATTTCATATAGAATCTTTCTATAAAGAAATTGAAAGGCAAAGGAAAGAAATTGAATGTTTGAAGAAGCAAAAAATAACATCAATATTAGTGTAAAAAGTTATGAATATGATTATATTCATAACTTTTTTTACAAGTTTACCTAGTTTTTTTTAAAAAAAAAGTGTTGACAAAACACATACAATATGATAGTATACTTGTATATATTACAAATATGTAATATAGGTTGTAGTCTGTTTGGTGAAGTTAGCTCAGTTGGTTAGAGTGCTGGATTGTGACTCCAGAGGTCGCGGGTTCAAACCCCGTACTTCACCCCACTACAAAAAAGGATTGGCTATTACCAATCCTTTTTATTTATTATTTACAAGTATTCTTGTAAATAGTCGCATTTTGTCGACAAAAAATAATCCCCTTATTTAGCAATACTTTCAGGCATCTTTTTGACTTATGCATGTTGATTACCACTTGAAAATATTGTAAAATATAATTATATACTATTATAAATTAAAATATATAGATTCAGGAGATAGAATAGTTTAATAAGATAAAATTAATATAATAAAATATTTTTTTTACCGAATGTAATAAACCCAGCATATATATTCAAGAAATAAAAAAAACACTAATATTAAATTAGTGCTTAATCAAAAAATTTTTCTGTATCCCTTAGCAAATCATCTGCTGAGATATTCAAAGCCATACAAGAAGGCCTTTAATTCAAAATCTTTCACTAAGCGTTTATTGTTCTCGATTTCATAAATATCTGGTTGAAACATTGTCAACCCTAATAATGCTAGTTTTTTTACACAAATCCTCTTGAGAATAATTATTTTGTATTCTGTATTTCCTTAAATTTGTGCCTATAATGTTTACAGAATCATTTAATTTTCTAATATACCCCATATTAATACTCCTTTTCTACAGTATTTTAATATAGAAAAGAGAACCATTTAATAAGCCCAGATTATAAAAATTGAGAAAGGAAAAAATATTTATGAAAAAAGTTTAAAAATAGTAATTGCAGACGATAATAAAAAGTCTTGCTAAATTTATGAAAGAATTTATTGAAGAAAAAAGTGATTTTAACATTTATAAAAACCCTTTCAAGTTCAGAGGAACAATTAGAGGTAATGCAAAAAAGAAAACATAGATATAATAATTTCTGATTTAATGAGAAAAGGTGAATCTATATCAGGACTTGATTATATTATTACAAGCAGAAAAAGATGGAAGAAAAAAAAGAAAAATTTATTTTAATTACAGCTAGTCCAAAAGAAGAAATAATGTATAAAAAATAATTATGTTATGCCTTCAAATGTAATAGCTTATTTGAAGAAACCTTTTGAATGGAATTGCTTAATTGAGGAAATAGAAAATGCAGTTAAATTAATAAAAGTTGAGAATATAGAAAAGGAGAATATTAATAATGATTGATTATGAAAAAATGGCAAGAAAAAAATATTATAATTCTAGAACTATTTATATATATGATTTTTTTTCAACAAGAATGATTTTAAAGTTTTAGAAAAAGTTGAATATTACTGTTGAAGATAAAAAAAATATACTGAAAGTGAATATGATGTTATTAAATTTTTTTTAAATCTGTATTATAGTAAAAAATACGATGAAGAAGAAGAAAAGGCATATATGAAGTCGCTATCAGAAAAAGATGTAAGTCAAGAAGATTATAATAGATTATTAGAAAATATTTGAAAAAAATAGACAACCAATTTATTTATAGTCATTAAAAATAATGGAATATTTTAAGTAGAGTATCATATACTTATATAGAAAGTATATCCTTTCGCTAATTGTTCAAAAAACTTATTCAAATTTATTGGATTCAGTTGACAAAACGAGGTTTTTGTATTATAATAAATGAAGTTTAACACCGCGGGGTGGAGCAGTTGGCAGCTCGTTGGGCTCATAACCCAAAGGTCGGAGGTTCGAGTCCTCCCCCCGCAACCAATAATACCAAGCATTTGCAAGTTTATGCAAGTGCTTTTTTATTTATATTTTTTCAAGGGTATTTTAATAAAAACAAGGGTATTTTCTATATAAATCTTAGAAATACCCTTAATATTTTATGCACATTTTTTTATGTTTTCATATATCAATAGCTCATTTAAGATACATTCTAATACATTAACAACAATACTATTACCGAGCTTGTTTATATAACTGAGTATCAGAAATACCTACAGAATTTAGCTTTATAAAAATCTTTATCATCAAATCCCATTAGTCGCCAACATTCTAAAGGAGTCAGTTTTCTTATTCTCATATATGTTTTAAAATCCTCAGAAACAAGAATTGCTGCTGTTGATGTTACATTTCCACATGAACAAGTTTGAGTTGGTGCAATGTCAGTTATCATTTTATTATTAAAAAGAATTAAACATTTTTCTTTCTGCAATTTTAGGTTTAAATCCACTTGCAATTACTGTAGGATAAATTCCGTTTGAATCATATATTCTGTCCTGAACTTTAGGTTGAGAAAATTCTTTATTGTTTTCTAGTACAGCAATATTAGGCGAAGTTAAAATAGTTTGTGAAACATTTTTCCCAACTCTACCTCGTTTTGAAATATTATTTGGATATGCAATATTAATTGAATCACCCTCTCTTGCTTCTGTATATCCTTTTTTTGTACCTTCATGTACTAAAATAAATGGTTGTTTATTTCCTCCACTAGACATAGTTGGTAAGTGTTGGAGATATTCCAATAGGATTATAAATACTTCCAGCTTGATGCGTTTTATTTTCGCTATCATAAATACCTATGATTCTCTGCACATTATTATCACTTATGTATTGATTATTTCTTCCATCAACTTTATAATATCCAGCTATTATGCAAGAGCTAACATCTGGATTTTCTAAATTTCTTATTAATCTATTATTCTTTTTTTTTATCAATCGTCCAATTGCATTTTCAGATAAGTAATATTTTTTCATCAACGTTATCTTCTAACAAGTCTTTTTAGTTTCCTCAATAAAGGGGATTTCTTGTGGAAAACAAAAGTTGTTTTGAGCAATATCATTGCGAACAGAAACAATAAATACACGTTCTCGGTTCTGAGGAATTCCGAAATTTTTTGCATTTAATACCTTCCAATAATTTGTATATCCTAATTCGGAAAGATCGTTTAATATAGATTCAAATTGTTGTTTGAATCTTTTACTTGTAAGATTTTTTAACATTTTCTATAATACTGTAGGAAGGTCTTTTTTTTTCCTTTAGAATTCTATAACCCTCATAGTATAAACCACTTCTGGTTTCACCTTCTTTTATTCCTTGCTTTTTTTTCCGAGCAATCGATATATCTTGACAAGGGAATCCCCAGGTCAACAGGTCAAAGTCAGGCAATGTAGTTGCATCTATTTTTTTTACATCACCATAATTCTTGGATTCTGGAACATTATGAATTGCACAATAACTTTTAACTGCAAATTTATCTATTTCAGAAAATCCAACTATTTCAAATGGTATTTTTAAGTCTTGCAAGTGCTTTTTTCAAATGCTCCGAATACCTGCAAATAAACTAAATAATTTTAACATATATATAATTCCTCCATTGCATTAAAAAAAAAGACCTCTGGGGGCAACCTGAGGTCTTTTAAGCTATATTTATAGAAGCATATAAGCTATCTATTTCTTTTTTTTTCTCTTTTCTAGAACATACTTTTCTAGTTCTATACCTTTTTAATATTTTTCATTTTTTCATTTTTTTCATTAAATAATTCATACTCTTTGTCATCTACTAAATATAAAGTGTAAAATTTATTTTTTTTTTCATTATAGGCAACATATTTTTTTTGGGAATATGTATTTTTTTTTCTTTAGTATATGGTAAGTTAATACAAAAATTATCATCATCGGATAAAAGTATTCTATTCTATTTGAACCAAATTTGATATTATGAATAAACAAGTTGCTATTAGATATTTTATTTTTCTTCTTTGATTGTATCTAGATGGTTTAATTCTCTTTGCATATCTAAGATTTCCTTTTTTAGTTGATTCAATTTTATTCTTTCATCACAAGTTTTTTTTTTATATATAGTTTTGCATCATCTACGGAATTAAAACCTAATTCTTTTTTTTATATTTAGGAATATTTCAACTTCTTTGGGCAATATATAATCGGAATCTTGTTCCTTAAAGTACATGGCATTTTCATACAGTTCATATAAATTGATAAAATCATGAGGCCTTTTCAGTATTTTCTATTATTTTTTTTGTACTGATGTTTTGAATTTTTTAAAGCAATATTTCTAGATTTTATTTGGTTTCGCATTGATTGAATCTCACAATCGACATCATTGAAACTTCTAATGTTATATTTATCTAAATATTCTAATTGTTGTTTTAATTGGTAATATCTTTTGACTTCCTGATATTTAGTTTTCTGATATTCTGTATAAATTTTATTTTCTGTAGATAATTGACTTTTTTTCAATAGCTTCTTTTTGATTCTAAAGCCTTATAATAGATTTTAGAATTAAATTCATTTTCTGTAGTTTTTAAGCCTAATATTTTTAGGTTATTTATATTTTTAAAATAATTATATAAATTATCAGTAGAAAATTCATTGCTAATTGTGTCAATTCGCATAAATCTTTCCATGCCTGTAATTTTAACTGCTATATGTTTTCCTCTTTTTACTTCATAGCCAAGAATTGATAATTCATCCAATAATTCATCTAGAGTATTGCACTTAGGTAATAAATCATTAATAGTTGATTTTATTTTTTTCTTTATATGTCTGTTTTTTATATTGATAATAATAATTTTTATCTTTAACTTTGCTGAAAATTCTTTTTGGGCATAATATAACATCCATATTCACTTGAAATTTTATCGCTTATTTCACTTAAACCATACAATCCTTCTTTATAATTGGCAAGTCTATCTTCAAGTTTTTTTTCCATTCATATTAATAGCATTTAAACAAATATGATTATGAAGATGACCTCTATCACAATGGGTTGCAATCACACATTGAAAGTCAGGGTATAATTCTTTACACAATTTTCTTGCAATTTCATTTGCTTGTTCTGGAGTTATTTTATCTGTGAGTGCAAAACTTTGAATTATATGATATGCTACACGATTTCCTTGCATTTCGTATTTCTTTTGAACCTCTAACATTTCATATAATGCTGTATCCACATTGCAATTAAGTGAAGATGCAACAGCAACTTTTTCTCCAATGTTTTTTTCATCTAAAAAATGTATTCTATCAGTTGCTTGGGTGAACCATAATGGGCACTTCTTTTTGGTATATGGCATTTTTATTTCCCTCCAATATTTCTTGAATGGTTTATTTCTTGCCATTCATTATAGTTTAACTTCTTAGCAATTAATTTTAATGATTCCTTTTGATTACGAATAATATTAAATAGAATTGTTTTTATGCTACTAATATCCATTTCATTAATTTGTGTTGCATATTTTAGAGTATGTCTAAGTTCTTTTATAATCTTTTTTTAACTCTTTTTGTATTTTCTGAATAAGCATCATATATCTCTTTCTTTCCATCAATATCAATATGAGTTATTTTTTTCAAAAACTGCTGCATCTCTGATATATGCTGCAAAAGTTTTATATCCATAAAATTTTGCTTTAGCTTCTAAAAGATTTTTTTTCATCTTCTGAAACCCAAACCATAATCCTTTTATTCCTTTTAACATTTTTCATAAACCCCTTCCATAAAAAAGAAGCATGGATCCAATGCTTCTTATAAATAATTAATTGTTTTGTTTTGCAATACACTGCTCATAAATTTGTACTAAAATGTATTTTCTATCATCTTTTAAATTAGCTAATTTACTTGCTACAGATGTAATAGAAAATTTGACAGCTGATGATGTACAATTGTTATATTTTGCTAGTTTTGATAAAGTATATTCTTCATTATTATTTTTATCTAAATTGTAAAACATTATAAATCGTTCTTTTTTTTGTTTTTGAGTTTTTTTCTTTTAAACTCATCACTACTTTGAAGAAATTATCCTTTTGTTTAAAATCCAGTATATTCCTTTTAGCAAAATCTAATAAAGTATGAACAATATTTGCATAATCTTCATCTAGCATAAGAACCACCTCATTTCTAGAGAAATAAAGTGTATATACACAAATAGATAATTAATTATCAAAACCGTTATAGCGTATTTAAGCCTGATTGTCAGCCCATCTCTAGGATTTTAAACAAAAAGATCATAAGGATAACCAGCTTTAATATATAATTCAGTTAATTCCATTTTATACTTTTCTAGTATTTCCAAATATTTTTGCTTAAAAATATTTTTTTTACATAACCACTCAATTCCTTCGTTAGTAACAAAATATTTATTTTCTCTGATAAACATATAATCTTTGTTATATTTTATCATTTTAGAAATAACTTTTTGATAGTTATCTCACTTCTATCAAAGTAATCTATTAATTCTACTAATTTATATTCTCGTAGCCAAAAATTCTTTGATTTAATATTTAATAATTTTTGATATTGACTAATTCTTAATTTAAAGAAGTCTATATCAGCATCAATTTGCTTTTTGAGAATGCTGAAAATATACAAAAGATAACCAATAGAATCCCTCTATCAGAATATAATGTTTATTATCTTTAGCTCTTATTTGTCGCCACCTACAAATTGGATGTTTTTTTTTTCCATAATTCTGATTGCCTGTAATAAAATTTTATAATCAATATCTTTGTTCATTGAGGTTTTTTATATTTTGAATATTTAATAAATTCAAAATCTTTTTATACGACAAATATATTTTATTATTTTCATTTTCGGAATCTCTAACCATAAATTTTCTCCAATAAAAAAAAAAACTTGTAACATTTCTGTTAAAGTTTTTCTATTTTTCTTTATTGCTACCATTAACTGATTTTCTTTTTACAACTAATGATTTATTATCATAAAAATATTTCTCGCCAGTATAATAAATACTATATCCTAAATCTTCTAATTCATCTTCACACATATCTAAGAATTCTTTAGTTTCACTTTCATATAAATTTAATTTTACTCTTAGCTCATAATATGTAAAAAAATTATTATATTTGAATTCAACTTAATCTTTCTGTCTATATAAATATCTACAGGGTTCAATGTATATCCTCTCCAAACTATCAAAAATTTTTTATTATTATATCACTTTTTATTTGAAAATAAACGAATCTAAATAAAAAACTTTGAGCTAGCGTATGCGCAGCGAAAAAGGTAAAGCAAAATTTCAATTTTGCTCCCGAATAAGATGTCATTTTATATGACTTTTTTTATTCGCAAGCATGGTGTATCGACACCTGTAATGCTTGTTAGGGGAAAACCCTAAGACCTCTTTTTGGCCCGCTGGGAGAAGTTTTTTTTTTTTTAAGCAGTTTTTTAATAAATATTTAATCTATATATTCAATTTCTGAATCATTTTTTGATATATGATTTGTAGTATTTGCGAGAGTTTTTTTATCAAAAAAATTCTTGTAATTCTGATACATTTATTGGTTCTTTATCATACCATTCTACAGACTGCTTTATATCATCACTCCAAGTTAATCCTTTATAATTCTGATATTCAAATAAGAAAATATCCTTATCTTTGTTGTTTATTATTGCTAATCTTTGCCAGTCAGAATATTCTGTTTGTTTACCTAAAATTTCAAGCAAACCACATTCTCTAAGAAAGTTTTTGAACGAATTAAATTCTCTTCATTTGTAACTTTTATAACATTTGAACCTGATAGGAAATCTATCCAAGAATAATTGTATGTTTTCAAATTTCTCACCTCTTAATTAATATTCACAGTCTATTTCATTTTCTTTTTATTTATTGTATTTACATATTCATAGATTGATTTAATATTTTCAGTTACTACATCAATTCCATTGAAAGCACTTGTGTCTAAATTAATTTGTGAATTATCCTCAAAAGTTATAGTCGTTAGATATTTGCCATCTGAAATATCTTCTGTATAAATATTTAAGTAGTTTATATTTAATTCATCAATAAATTCTTATATAGTGAAGATAAATGTAATAGTCCTTCATCATAGTCATTTCCATAATTCATTAAGTTTTCTATTTTATTTTCTTTTAAAATAATTTGTAACTTTAGAAAGTATAATTTCAGAATAATTAGATTCATTTTTTTCATAATCTTTCAATATATATGCTGGTGGAGTAATACCAGTAGTTTTCATTGCATGAATCAAATCACAATCATCTGGCATATATAAATCTCTCTCAATTTTTAATCCAAATGGTAATTGTAATTGTTCCAATTCTGACAATCTTACATATCCAAACTCAGCCATTTCATCATCTCCAAGATGACAATATCCAAACATTTCATAATCGCCATTCTCTAGCTTTTCTGCTTCTGTTATTAACCAAGTTCCTGGTCCAATCGGATTAAAAAATTTTGCTATAACTTTTTGCTTTTCCACCTAAACCGTCTTGAGCTCCAATAGGATATTTTTCAAAAAAATTTTTTCTAATTCTGTAGTAATTAATTTCATTCGTTGACTCCTCCTTGTACACACTTTTTTATAAATTTTTCATATAAAATTTTATGGTATTTATTTAAAAATTCTTTTTGACATTTCTTTTAGCTTTTTTTCATATTCTTCAAAATCTTCTAATGAATCTTTTATTGAAAAAGATTGCCTATAATCACAAGATTCTCTATGTAAATCTATTTCAATCATCCACAGAAAAATTATCTGCAATTTCTTCAATTTGTTTATTTATTTTTTTTTCTACATCATATATATCCGTGAAATCTTCATAAAATTGGATTAGATGTATCATATTTACTCCTTCATTTGTCCAAGTTTCAATTTCCATGCCATTAATCATTCCATTTTCTGATATAGTATAAACACCATAATTGAACGCTTCTAATGTTTCTATTACACTATCAAATATTACTTTCTGTTTTTGAGTAGGAATGTACTCTCGTGTTTCTAAGTCATCAACTTTAAACATCTTGTCAATGTTTTTTCCAAAAGTCATTTTAGTATTATTGATACATTCGTTATAATCAGCAATTAGTATTTGATTTGGTTTTTAAAGAGTAGTTTCCATTACTGCATACAATTGTTATATTTTCATCAGACATATTTTTAATATAATTACTATCACTCGTATAAATATATTCTTCGTTATCATCTTTAAAAAAACTTAAATTGACTATCTTTCAAAGCATATTCAAAAAAAAGACCTCTCATCTTTGTCAATAAAAGGTCTTTCTTGAGAATCAGCCACATAGGTCATTACTTCATCAAAGTATTTGAAATGTTCCTCATCAAAATCTCTAATCATTGCATCAAATAATAAAGTTTCTTTTTAAATCTCTTAACTTTTCATATATCACTTTGCCAAGACAATCTATGCCCATTCCACCGTTAAACTCAGTAGATTTTTGCACTTCAAAATTATTATTTTTATCTTTTGTTATAATAAAAACTGTACCCCTGTGCATTTTATAATTCCCTCCAAAAAATTAATAGTCATAATCATTATTAAAGTCATTAGAAATTATTTTTTCTAATGACTTTCTAATAGTGTTTTGACTATTTTCTTGTTCTAAATTTTTTAAAAAATTTTTTATCTAAATTTTGTAAATTATATGATAATTCCTCTAGTTTGGAATAGTTATTATATCCACCAATCCAGTCCTTTTCATATTTCATAGTTCTATATAAAATATTATTGGCCCATTTGTTTTTAATATCTCTAACATCTGAGATAGAAATATAATAAAACTGTTTTGATTTATTACTTTGTACAACTACTGAAAAGTTATAATGACCTTTATTAAAGCTATACAAATTAAAACCAATTTCGTTTCCAATATTCTTTAAAACATTTCTATAATCTCGTTGAAATTCTAAATATACAAGCGAATTATTTGGTCCATCATCTTGTATATTTACATCATACCATTTATCTAAAAAGTTTTTAATTTTCATCCTAATCCTCCTAAATATCATAGTCTAAATTATCTTCATATTCATTGGTAGGTTCTATTGCTTCAGCTTGTATAATAGGACTCTCCTTTGACTCAATATAAGTGTCTATAATATCTCGACTTAATAGGTGAAAGTTCTTTTTTTTCTTGTTTTTTTGTTTATCTTCTATATAGTCATGGGTATAAGCTATAGCAATTTGTTCATCTACTCTTAAATCCTTTGGATTTATTCCCCATGTCAATACATAATAAAGCCTGTTGAAAATATTTTTCATCTTCTTTTTTTTCAAAGCATTTAATTGGTTATACATAATTGTAAGAAATTGTCTGCTAGTAATTTCGCCCATATACTTTTTCCTTTTACTGCATCTAATATTTTTTTCATAATGTGCTGCTGGTACTTTTGTTGGTTCTTTAGTGTCTGGATTAATATATGTATAAGTCATATCACTTATATTTTTTGCACATATCTTTTAACTTCATTTGTGTAAAATCATCATATTGTTTTCTCATAATACAATCACTCCTTTAAATATCATAATTAATATCATTTAAGTTATCTTTTTATTACAGGAAATTTCTCATTATTAATTTCTCTGTATAAGTTTTTTACTTCAAATTGTGTACAAATGTAATCTAATATTTCATTAATAGAATATCCTGTATCTTCATCTAAATATCCTGAAATCCAAATAAAGTCGATAGTGTTATCTTTTGTTCCTTCTTTTTACATATCCAAAAATCCCATCAGTTAAAGTGTTTAATGAGTTATCTGGTTGCCAATCGCCTTTTTGAATCCCTTATGTCATTAGCATAATTATTGATTCCTAGAGCTATACAAGCAGTGTCCATCCCAATCATTATTTCTTTGATTTTATTATCTGGTTGATAACGAAAACTTCCATCCTCATTTAGATAAGTTGGTTTGTTAGAATTATTCAACAAGATAAAAAATTCAATTCCGTTTAATTGGATATTGTCAATCTTTTTCTGAAAAATCATTTATTTCTATATTTACATTCCAATTATGCCCATTAATATTAGTTCGTTCATATCTACAATCTACATCTTTTTTTTTCCGTAGATTGGATCAGAAACTATTATCTGATCCAACTTTTCGATTTTTCCTTTATATCTCAATTTCAAAGTCCTCCATTTCTTTTTTATAGCTTCGTTAATTTCTTCCTCAGAATATAATTGCAAATCTATATCATAATCAGAAATTAAATATCCATTAATATCTAATAATTCATAGTCATATCCAAAACTTTCTCCATATTTTTCAAAATCAAAAAAATTAATTATTCCTTGATTTTCTAATTGATTATATAATCCATTTTCTTCTGCTATTGTATAACCCATCTTTAATTCAGAAGAACAGTTTTTTATTATGCTACAATCCTTCGCAATGGTATTGATAATAACTTATATTATCTGCTTGTAAACAAATATTTATTAGTTCACTTATAGCATAATGTTCTTCTCCACAATAAATCAAATGTGCCTTAACAGCTTCTCTTTGATATTCACTCAACTTATTAAATATAATTGCCAATTTGTTTAAATTTTCTACTGTGGACCATTGAATTGAAGCATAGGGAAAAGGAGTTGGATTTTCAACGTCTGCAATTTCATATTCTTCATGAGTATTATCTACTTTTACTACATTTTTTAAATAATCATCTATTACTTTTTGAAGATTGAGGTAAATCTAGCCATCCCCCTTCAATACTGCCCCCTCATTGTAATAAGCTAAATTTTGTGCAAATATACTAAATACCTTTTGTATAATAATCACCTCCAATTCTTTATATTTTCTTTTTTTTTCTATATGAAAAAAGAAGCATATCTTTCGATTTGCTTCTAGGTTTTGTTAATATTTAATTATTTGTATTACTTATAATTTAGTGCTTTAATGAATTTCTTATATAATTGATTTTTCTATATCATTTAAGTTCTTTCGCAATCTTCATTTCTTTTAATTTGTTCTAAATACCCATCATTAAAAAATAAATTTTTTCTTCATCTATTTCATATTTCTTAGAATTTTGCTTTTATATTTTCTCTGATTTTTTCAAAGAACAGTTTTCTATCAACATCACTATTCATCACAAAGTCTAAAAAACATCATTTAATGAATTTCTAAAATAGAAACGCAAATTTTTTCCATTTTTATTATAATCAATACTATCATCATCTGATTTAATAGCAGGTATAACATCGTCAATTATATCATTTTAAAACTTCTATATATAAATCTCTGTTTAAATCACTATCGTTAACACCATAGCTCAAAATACTCTTAGGTCTTGTTTTAATTTCTTTTTTTTTCATAGAGTCAAATCCATCTTTTACACTTCTTGCTGCAATATATTGTTTAACTGGAAAATCTAGTTTATTTATATTCACTTTTTTTTTCTGAGTTTTCTATTATCCATGTTCTTAATGCGTTACTAATTGATTCTACTAATATTTTTGAACGTGCTGATGTATATGATTGCTCAATACTATTGGGTTCTTCTCCAAATCCAATCCAACTATTAATTTTCATTGTTAAAATAGGTGGTTCAGAACACCTAGATATAACATTAGGCATTCTTTTTTTGTAACTGGTTTAATATCCTATAATATTTAAACAATGTTTTTTCATCTGCCCAAATTACTATACTATCTGCTCTTTCTTGGTAGTCCTTTTGGATCTTCTATGAATTTCAAATAATATGGTATTTTTTCTTGTGAGCATTCTCCTATAAATCCCGCTAATATTTGATATGTATCACTTGCTTCTGAATTTATATATAATCTATAATTAGGGTTTACATCTAATTCTCGTGTTCCATTTATATTGCTAGATAATACATAATTCCATTCTCTATGTTCAAAATCTACACTTTCTGGTCTAATCATTTTATATTTATCAATAATTGGATATTTCCTAATAATTTCTATAAATTCATTATATGTAGAAATGTCTTGAGTTTTTTTTTCAAGAGCCTCTACTAATTCTCTTAATTCTCCATTATATGCTTTATCTGATATGTTTTCACCTCTCAAAATATTTCTTTTCCATCTATTAAATAGAGCTGACCAAAAAGATCTTTTTTTTTTTTGTGGAGGAGGAGTATTTTTTTTATTCTCAGCTCCTATTGTTTCAATTTTTCTATAAAATGAATCAGAACTATTATTATATTTTGCCATTTCTCGGTACGCTTTTAATACTTTTTTAATACTTCATCATCATATAATGGGTTTTTGCACAATTTATAAAAATCATAAAAATTCTTCATACAATTACTCCTAAAAAGTATTTCAATTGTAATTATACTATAATAACTTTAATTTATCAATTAATAGTCATAATCAAATTTATTATTAAATTGACATATCAAAGTCTAAGTCTTTATTCTTTAATTGCTCTTTCAATTCATTGTTTTCCTGCCTAAGTTTTTCATTTTGTTCAAGTAAAAAAAACCTTTTGACATTGTTTGAATAAGGGGAAAATCATAATCCTTAGATATTTTTTTTTGTATTTTTGCCATACTAATATACTCTTTTTCAGTAACAATAATATGATCAATTAATTCGATATTAAAAACATTTAATAATGGTTTAGTTATATTAGTTAAATGTAAATCTGCTTTACTTGGATTTGTACTGTTAGATGGGTGGTTATGAACTAATATAACTTTTTCACTAGCTGAAAATAGAGCAACTCTTATGATTTCTTTCGTATCTAATTACTACATCACAAGTCGAGCCAATTCCTAATAAACTAATATTTCTTACATTATTCTTATTATCTAATCCAATAAATAAAAGATGTTCTCTCAAAGCATTTCTAATTGCCTGAACATCTTTTTAAATTAATTACATCAGTTGTACTTTTTAATTTAATTTCTGTGTCAATATTCTTTTGGGGTTTTTTCAATAATATTTATATCAGGATTCATATTATTCCTCCACTCTAAACTATTTTAATCTTGCAAATCCATAAAATTGAGGTCCATTCCACCAGCCGTTTGTATATTTTCTTATTCTAACCCCAGATGGGTTCGAACCTGTATCAATAACCCATTCTGCCGTTTCGGAATTTATTGTTAATTCTCCCATATAAATACCAATATGAGTAATACTATCTACACCTTCGGTTGGAAAATTTCCATAAGTATTTTTTAAGAATATTAAATCACCTGCTTTTCGATCAGATGCAGAGATAGGGTAACAATGCCTCATATAAATTCCTTGTGCTCCGGTATTAGGAATAATTTTAATTCCAGTATGCCCCAAAACATGTATAACCCAAGATGAACAGTCATAATAATCCATACATTCATCATATTTCAAATTACTATGATCCATTAAATAGCGAGTTCCTGCATTAATTAAAAATTCATTATAGATAGCTTGTATTTGCTCATCATTTATATTTACACAAGAATAGGCATAAGTAGTTTTAAATTCTTCACTAAATAAATCAAAAAAAGAAGTAGAGCCATATAAAAGTTTTATCTGCTCAACTTCACTTTCAGTAAATGATGTTTGATTTTTATCATATTCAATTCAATTTTTTTTTCTTTTTTCTTATATGAATTGATAACCTTAAAATTATTATTACACCAATCTATATAATCATTTAAAGAAGGGTTGTTAACAACTTTTTTTTTTTTTCTGTAACAGTTTTTTTTCTTTTTAGTAGTCTTATTTCCATCTTTGTCTGTTTCCTCAATTTCTTTTTTTTACATAAGTGTAAGAAACATCTTTGATTTGCTCATATAAATTAGCTTTTGCAAATTCATTAAGCAAGTCCTTCTCTGCATTATCAAAAGATAATTCACCATTTAGCATTTGAATTATAGCCATAGAAGCTCTCCAATTAATCATACCTTTTCCTTCGATAGCTCCTTCAACAATAGTTCCAGAATTATATGCTGCTGTAGTTATTGAATCAAAATCTTTTTTGAGTTGAAATCATATATTGTTCATATTTTTTCATTGTATCATCAGACATACTCAATCCAAAAAAGGAACAAAAACATATAATTATAATCATTATAAAAATTGCTGGAGCAATAGAAGGGAGCATACTTAAAATCATCTTAACAAATTGTAATGTGAGTCTTGCTAATACCTTTGTTAATTTTACTAATGAATTAGTAGCTTTTTTTCCTTACTTTTTTTACTAGCTTTGCTACTTAACTTTTTATTGGTTTGCTCATAATTTTATTTGTAGAATTCTCAAAAAACTCTTTATACTGTTTTCAGTTAATCCTGTATTTATTTTTTTTTCCCTGATTTGATTAATGTATTAGTTGTATTATTTAATATCTTTGCACCTTTTATTGCAGTAGAAATTTTACTAGGTAATTTAGTATCTTCATTCTTTTTGTGGAATTTCAACTTTAGAATTGTTTTTATTTGATTTCGTTTGAATTAATTTTATATTCTCTGGAAGTTTGTCGTTATTTTCTAGTTGTGTTTTTATTTTATTACCGGTATGTTTCAAGTTTAAATTGTTTACTAAATTTGTTTGTAATTCAGTATAATCATTAACTTTCGTTTCTATTTTACTAATATTTTCACTTAAATTATTTTTTTTTCATTATCATTATCCACATTTGTTTCAAGCCTTGTTGATAGTTCTTTTGTTACTGATAGTTTATCAATTTCATTACTATACCAATTATTTATTTGATTAGCACTATCCAATATTGCATTTATTCCTTTATTATTATAATCAGAATAATTTATTTAAAGAATTTGCTATATCCTTATTTTGATTATTTTCACTAGACATAAGAGTCCTCCTTTTATGCGACTTTATTTAGTTGCATAGAAGATGTTTGATTAAGAGAATAAATGTAAGATTCTTTTGAAACTTGATTCCTAAATGCAACCTTATCTGAAGCATATACAATTATCCCTTGTCCTACAGGTGAATCAATAATGTATTTAGATTCTTCTTCACTAATATCAAAGATTTTGCATATAGCAGGTAAATCAAGAGTTTTTTGTTTTAAAATCATAGCAAATTCAGAATTTGATAGTATTTTTTACATCCGTTTTCATTTTTAATTACATCGGATATATTTTGAGTGATTACAGATGGTATAGCATTTTTCCTTTCTTCCAGTTTTGTAAATCCTTGCAATATAGTCAGATGAGTATTGATTTGCCAGTAAAATATGAAATTCATCTATAAAAATCCAAGTATGTTTACCTAAACTCTTATTTCTTTTTAATCTTATTCATGATATGCTCTAATACAACAAGATAGCCAGTCGTTTGAATAGAACGAGGTAATTCTGATACATCAAATGAAATGAATCTATTTTTTATTTCTATATTAGTTTTTTTTAGCAAATATATCCATTCCACCGAGTTACATACCTTTCAATAATTAATGCCAGATTTTTAGCTTCTTCTTCTGGTTGTCTTAATAATTCTTCATAAAATTTTACAAAGTCTGGAGCATATTTTTCATCAAAATTATGTATTTGATATTCTTGATAAATATTTTTTTAGTACATCTATCTACAAGAGTTTTTTGTTCTCCTGATAAACCATTACTTGATACAATTGATTCTATAAATGCTAAAGAAAATTCTATTTTGTTATTCAATGCTTCTTCATTATTTTCATACTGTAAATTTGAATCAAACGGATTGATAAAAGTATTAGATGAAGTGCTTATATTTAGTGTTTGTCCTTTGAAAGCATTTATAAGTGGTTGATATTCTCCGTTAGAGGAGGATCAATTATGCAAATTTCATCATTTGGATAACGTAATAAAACTTGCTCTATTAGTAATTTAATAGAAAAGGATTTTCCGCGCCCCAGAAGTTGCCAAAATACAACCGGTTGCCATTGAGTAATTTTTTTCGATCGCAAAACACAGGATTTTTGGATACCAGATTAATTCCATAGAAAATAGAATTAGGGTGCATCAGATCTTTGGTATTAAAAGGAACATTAGTAGCAGTAGACTCTGATGTTAATGACCTTTGGATTTGCAAGTTATTCCATCCAAATACAAGAGAATTCTGTAATCCTTCAATCTGTTGCCAATCTAAATTATATAATTCAATGGAATATTCCCCTGCAATATCTCGTACTACTTTTGTAGTTTTTTGAAGTTCTTTTAATGAAGCAGCTTGAATACAAATCAAGATATTATTGGTAAATAATTTTTTGTTTTTCTTTTGTAACGCTTCCCTGAGGTTTTGAGCATCTTTTAAAGCATCTTCTAATTTTTTCATCTCTAACAGCATCATAACTATAATTATTTTTATTCGCTTTTTTTTTTATTTTTTCTAGTCTTTCAGTTTTCATTCCAGAGATTTTTTTATTTACTTTTTTTAATAACTTTTGCTGGATTAGAGGGAGTTATATTTAAAGTAGTAATTATATTACTGTTTTCTAAAGTGGTTATTCTATTGTAAAAGCGAGGAGTGATAGACTTAGGTAATTTACTTACATATAAAACCCTTATAAATTTTTTATCTCCTATATTTATATAATTTTTTTTCTCGTAAGGATACAAAATCTTTAGGGGCAATAACATCATAAACACTAAGTTTATTATCATTCGCATATTGCACAATATTTTTGATTCCTGCATCTTCTAATAAGTCTGTATGAAAAACATTATAAAGGGTAGTTAATCTTTCTTGAATTGTAATTCTTCGTATTTTTGATTTTTAATTCTTTGAATTTTTTCTTCCATTTTTAACTGATATTGAAAAAAAAAATGTCTTGAGCTTCCTTTATATTGTCAGCTTTTGTAGTTATCACTATATATCTAGTTTCACTTAATATTTCATCTTTATTTCCTATAGCATTCTCAATGGCAGTATTAAATTCAGATGCAATTTTATACTCATTATCAGATAAGTTTTCAGTGTTATATATAAAGTCCTTCTTATAATTCTCAGTCTTTAATGGTTTACCTGCACATACAACTTGAATATGATCGTTATAATTAAAACTATGTAAGAATTCTACCCATTTCAAAAAAAATGCTCTCTTGTTCAGAATAATTTGCTTTAGAAAAAGATATATCTTGATATTCGAAGCATACTGAAAAATGAGAGTCATCTATTTGAATAATTGAATTTGCTTCATTAAATCCACTAAAAAACATTCTCATAATTTGAGAAGTAGTTTTAGGTTTTGCAATCTTATGAGATTTTTTTTCTTTTTTTAATAATTGTACTAAAAAAAGATTCCTTTTTTTCCTTTTTTATCTTTCTTCAATTAAATTCCTCCTTCTAATAGTTTAGGAATAAAGTAAAATTTGCCTTCAATCAAACTTCTAAACATACCATTACATGTTCTTTCGCCAGATAGAGGTTGATTTTTTAGTTTTCTTTTAAATATTGAATAAAAAACAACATTTGTTTCAAAAAAATTGATGCTTGTTACTAAAAACTTGCATCCATTTCGCATTATAATTATTTAGATAATAATTTAATAAATCTCTTTCACTTTTAGTTAAGTTATTCATAAATTAATCACTTTCCAAGTAATTTTAAAAGTGCATCTTGTTGTTCTTTCGATAATTGAGATAACTTTTTTGTTAGTTCATCTGTATTATCTTTTTTAGTTTCTTTTTAAAATTTCTTTATTTTTTTTTTTTTTTTCTTTGTAGTTCCAAATTTTTTTTCAGCCTTTTTTTCAATAATATTTCTTGCTTTTTAAATTTTTTTAATTCTTTTAATTCGGATTTACTAACACTTTTTGTTTTCTTAACTTCCTTTTCTATGCTTCTTTTGATGTAGTAATTCATATTCTGCATCTGGAATATATTTTATTGGTTTAGCAAATAGGGTATAGTGTCTAAACCAATAAGGTAGTATTTTTTTCTTGCTGGTAATTCATGTATCTTTACAAAACCTATAAAACCTAAAAAAGCAGCTATAGCAATTACTATATAACTTGTGATTTCTTCACCAATTTTTTCTTTTTAAAATAAGATATGTAGGAATCACTATTATTGCAATTAAGATAGAAAAGGCCCATTGCCTAAAGTTAAAAAAGTATATTTTTTCTTTATAATCATTTATTTCATCAAAAAACAGTAATTTCTATATTATCCATATATTAATGACCTCCTACTAATTTTTGCAGCAAATTGACTTGCATACTGTATTGTAGCAAGATATATTCCATTCAAAAAAAACAGCATTGCAACAATCGTGGATATAGCATTGGTTGAAGCAACTGTTGAACTTAAACCGGCCAATCCAATTGAATATATATATTAGTTGCTAAATAAATAATTATTGCTTCTATTCCAACAGATGCACTATATAACAAATATTGGAGTGCTTTTTCCTCGTCCATCATCATCAACAGCAAGAGCAAGGGGGGATAGGGGAGAAAGCAAAAAAACAAAAAATAAGTTTTACTACTCTTAAAAATATTTGTGTTAAAATCTGAACTATTGTGGTAGAAAACGGTATAAATAGTATTAAGTATAGTCCATAAGTCATAATACTGTCGACAAACTTGCTTGGAACTGCATTTATTAACGCGTCAGCAATATTTATGCTTGAATTATTGTTACTTAATACACTTGTAATTCGTATAAACATATCATTTACAACATTCATAATACTTGATAGAAAGGTATATCCGTTCTGAATCAAGTATTTCAATATTAGAAAAAGCACAAAAGACATTGCAATTCTTTTCCCATGATATTTTCTCTACTTCCATAGATCTTCTTATTAAGTTAATCATAAAGAAAAGAATTAAAATACTTAAAGCAATTGGAATAATACAATCATTAACAGTTTTCCCGAATACTCCAAATATTAATGCCTTGAACATTAGAGAAATTTGTTAAATTTTGTACTGAACCTATTAAATTCGAACTATCAAATTCAATTCCAAAAGCTGTAAACTTGAAACTATATAGAGTTCTAATTATTGAATCCACTATATTTCCTCCTATAATCCAAATAAGTTTTTAGATTGTGAAATAGCAACTAACATGAAACCTGCCATTAAAGTCATTAATCCTCGTGATTCTCCCTCTGCATCCTCACGTTGCCACGCAAGCGAAAACATTACGCCACCACCTAGTGCTACGACTCCTCCGGATCTTCGTCAACCAGTCGCAGGCAAAATTTATAAATGAATCAATAGATTCTGTTCCTGATGCTGCATAAACTTTATTTTTGAGCAATAATAAAAAGAGGTTGTTAAACCTCCTAATAAAATACTTTTTTTTTTTGAAATTTCTTAATAACTTTTTTTCATAATTAACCTCCTAATTAAATACAATGAGGGTACTCCCCCCTTTTTTAATATTTAATTAGAAAGTTTGAGGAGTCCTCAAAGATCTATTAAATTTTTAAATCCTCGAAATGGATTACACCAGATCGCAAAAGTTCTTTTAATTCATTTTTATCAACCTCCTCAATTTTTTAAATTATCTATTGGTTCTGCAAAGTAAAGTCCAGAATCAGAAAGTAATTTATAATTAGAGTTTTCCAAGTATTTAAGTTCTAATTTATGATTGTATAATTTCTTGCTATTGTTAGACCAAGGTTCATACAATTCTAAGTAATTTGGATGTTCTTTTAGGTTATACAATTTTGAATAAAATGCACCTACAGTTGAGATAATTAAAATACAACTCCCCTTTGGCATTTTTGACAATTCATCTATTGTTGCTAACTCTCTACCTATGACATCCCAATTAGTGTTACTTGACTTTTCTTTCCCAATAGTTCTTCCTGTAGCTTTTTTTATACCAGGTTTTTTTGCCGAGTAATGTTGTGATATATTCTAATGTTTCTTTACTATTGCTACCTAAAAATAAAATAGAATCGCAACAATCTAAAACGGATTCCCAATTTTCTTTATATTTCTGTTTCAATTGACTTAATGATTGCAAACCTACTGTAATTCCTACGTTTAGGCCTCGAAGATATGCTAATTCTTCAACAAAACGTGGAATTTCTCCCAATTGAGACCATTCATCCATATAAATTTCTAGTGTACTTGCAAGGCTTCCACCACATAGTTTTGCGTTTTCATCAATCATTGCGAAAATTTGTGTATAAAAGATGCTGGCTAAAAAATTAAAAAGTGGAATCAGATGGTTTAGTAATAATAAAAATAAGCAATCTTACCATTTCCAATATTTTTTACCAGTTTTATTTCTAATTTCTTTCAACAAATGGGAGTTGTCATCCATCCATAGGCATACCGATTCTAGATAATTCCATATCATCCGTATCAGTTAAATTTGCGATTTCTTTAATATTAAATGCAGCTAGTCTTGCAGTAGCAACCATAATAATTGTTGACATCATTTTAGGTGCAGATGCTGCAACCTTAAAATGCTTATATTGTTTTTACACCAATAGCATCTGGTTCGTTCTTTGCCCATTCATCAAATAATCTATCCAAAGCTGAAACACCTGTATTATCTGGACTACTTAAACGAATTAACTTCAAGATAGTTGTAAAGTTTTGATGCCTTTTATCATAATGCCTTAAAGTATAGTAAAATAGAGCTTGTAGATAAAGCATTTCAGCTTTGTTCCAGAAGGGATCTCCTGATGTATTATCAATAGTTTCAACTTTAGTATTTAACATCAAAGTATTTATTAAGGTCATTACATCATCTTCTTGAATTACATGAGAATCTATATCTTTATGCAAAACATCATCAAAATTCTTTATTTCTTTAATATACATTAAAGGATTATAATGATTAGAATTAGATTTCTCATCTAGATTTAATACTTTAATCGTATATCCCTTATTTTTTTAGAGAATGTCCACAATCTCGTAAAAGTTCGCCTTTAGGATCTGTAACAATAATACTTCCATTGGCACTTAATATGTTAGGTTTGAAGTAATATCTTGATTTTCCGAGTACCAGGACGACCAAGTAAAACTACATGTCTATTCATTCCACTTATCTTCATGTTTTTAGATATTAGCTCTGTCTGAGTTAAAATCATATTGTTTTCAAATATTTTATCTCGCTTATTCTTTTTATATCTTTTGGAGAACACCATTCAGCAGAACCATAGCTGTTTTCTTGAATATTCTTTTTTATTTTGCATACGATATGTTTCATATACCATAAAAAAAAAAGACCACTCTCCAACTGATATTGCTAGGTTTTTACCTGACAACATCAGCGGAGTGGATATTTTATACAGATTATTTAGAGATATTGTTAATATTTCTAAACTCCAAATACCATTGTTTTGCTCAACAAGCGTGGTAACTCTTTAACATATAATAGAAAATGATTAGTAAAATTATGACTATTATAGTAGATGATGATTTTTTTAGTTTTTTTTATCAGCATATAAATCACCTGCCTTAATAGTCTAAACTAATATTTTCTTCTTTTTTATTGATTCTGATATTATTTTTATATTATTATCTTTGAGGATTTTATCTTTAGAATAAGCATCCCAAGTCCAATAACTAGCGCCAATCTTATAACATTTAATAGAATTTGTATCATTTAATTTTATATATTCTGATTCAAAATAATCAGTTTCTATTATTTTGTTATTTTCAATGATATGTGCTATGTATCTATCATTATCACTATCATAACTCATCGTATATGTTATTCCATCACAAACATTTTTTGACTATTTCATCTGCAATTTCTTTTTTTGTAAAATAGGGCATAGCCCAACCATTCCAGTTAGTTCCATAATGATAACCTTCATAAAATCTATAATCACCATCTATACTAAAATATGCTTTTTTTATATGATTCAATATTATTCACCTGCCTTTTCAATTTCATTATCAAAATCTACATTGATTTCTTTAAGATTTTCAGAAAGAATAGGGAGGTATTTGCATCCTTTTCCAGTTCCTCAAATATATGTAAATTTTTCTAAATCTTCATTAACTACATCTCTTTTTTTTTTTTTTCTTTCTCTGCTAAATCCTTTAAATCATCTTTAAGAACTGTCCAAACACAATTATTTTCTTCTCTTTTCATAATGTAATTTTTTTTCCACTAAGAATCTGATATGTTTGTAGCTCCTGAGTTCCAGTTTTAGTAGTAAAGGAAACTAACTCATCTTGTGATTTAATATCCCATTGAAGATTTTTGTTATTATTACCGTACACATGTATTTGACCTATATTATTAAAAACCTAATTCACTATATCTTTCTAAATGTTTGTTTTCAAAATATATTTCAACGGTTTGAGTATTATCATCATTATATATTGTTTTTACAGCATAGGGAATATCTTTGCAACTTCCAAATCATCTTGCATGTTTAAAAATGACTTAAAACTAATTTCATGAACACAATAATCTTTTGTAAAAGTTGATATTTCTACATTGCCTAATTCATGTAATTTGAATTTATCTGATAAGTCCTTTAGTTGTTGAGAATTAAGATTAATTCCATCTTTACGAATTTGCTCAATTGCAGCTTGTGTTTCTTTGTTAAATAATTTCTTTGAAATTCCTGTTCTAAGCTCTATTATATCAGCAATCCTATCAGCAAAATATCCAACTTTAGACTTATTGAAATAAATATTATAACGTTTTTCTTTATGATGCTTTTACTTGTTCTCTTTGTTTATCTTTATTAGTTTTAATTATCTTGTTAATATGCAAAACTTTCGATATTTTGGGATATTTTTTTCTTTGAAGTTACTAAGTTGTTTTATCCTTCTAGTATATTTTGTTAATCTTCTTTGTTGATACATAGATTTTTTTTTCTTGCCAAATTCATTATTTGCTGTAGATAGGTTTCGTTCTGTTGCTACAACTTTTATACCATCTTTTTGACAGTTCTCCATAACTTTTTTTATTGTTTCTTCATAAGATTAATTTGTTAATTTATCTAGTTGCTTTGTCGGCCCATCTAGTTGAACAGCTCTAATTCCCTCTACAAAATAGTGATAACTAAATATAGTTAGCGGTTTTAATAAATATTTGAATGTATCTTTAATTCCAACTTTACTTGCTCTAACAGTATTTTCATATACTTGTGTAGCATCACTTTTATTAGTAGCTTGCATTATACCATCACCTCTTTTTTTCCATTTTTACTTTATACATATTCATATATTTGTTGTAAAAATCATCAATAGTTAATTGTGAAAGCCATTTCTTAACATGATTTTCAGTATCTAACAAATATTCACTCATATTTGCTTGTGAATGTCTTTGTGTTAATAATTGCATTTCATTATTGGTTTTATTGTATAGTTGTTTTGGAATATATATTGCTTTACCATTTTTCAGTAGGTAAATACATTCCTCTTGTTGTTTTTTTTTTTTTACCCGTTAGCTTGATAAGAATAGACATTGGATTATTACTTTTGGATTCCTCTTTAACTATTTCCTTATCAGTTGAAACTTCTTTCTTTTTTCTTCATTATTAACTTTTTTCATTAGACTTAATATTGTCAGTAGTTAACTCTAATATATTTTTTAATATTATTAAAAACTAATAAAGATTTATATTTGTCATTATTAACAAATTGCCTAGACATTACAGACTTCATTTCTTCGCTGTATGCTAAAGCATATCGTATAGCTTCCATAAAACCTTCATTTTTAAAGCGTGAAACTGATTGTTCTTTAAATGCTTCCTTATAACTTTTAGGAAAAAGTTTTTCAAATTGGGAATTGCTATTTGCAATGAATAATTCTTCAAATTCATCTCTATTATTTTCTATATATGCTTTTATAGAATCATCAAAACTTTCATTATACTGTTTAATAACTAATTCTTTTTGTTTATTATTTAGTACAATACTAACTATATTTCCATTAGAGTCAAAAGACTTTACATTATTTAATAAATTTTCAAATATAAGAGTTTTATCATTTTTAAAACTAATATAATTATCACTCTTAAATATATAGTTATTAATATAGTTTCCAATATTTATTGTTACTTCATTATCCTTTAAAAATTCCGAACTATCAATTGATTCCAATAGTTCATTTTTAGTAATTTTTCCCAATTCGACATAATTTAACAGAATATTGTCATTATTTTTTTTTTAGCATAGTTTTTTATTAAGCCAATAATGTAATAGTAGAAGAACAAATCTTTATATCTGTTTACTCTATTACTTTGGATCTCTATTTTTTTTGTGGATTAATAATGTTCTCTATTTCATCATTGGAATAATTAGAATTTTTGGATACATATTCTTTAAAATGTAAAATGTCTTTGCTATTTGCTATTAAGCCATCATTCCACATTTGTTTATGGATTTTATAGATGTTTTCAACAGATAATTCATTATTCTGAGTATATTTATATTTCATCAGAAAGTTAAAAGCAGATATTCTAGTTTGATATATTTTTTTTCTTTAGGTATTTTAGCCATTTGTAAATCACCAAAGTCTTTATAATTACCTAGTTGGGATATATCTAAGACATTTACATCTAATTTTTCTTTTAGCAGCTCTGGAATTATTCTAATCATAGCGTTTTTTCCAGCTTCATCATTATCTAAACATAGAGTTATTTCACAATTCAATTTTTTTACCATTTTAATATGTTCCTTTGAAATCGCTGTTCCCATTATTCCAACAACATTATCAAATTTTAGTTCTTTTGAACTAATCACATCCATATAACCTTCTACAATTATTATTTCATTGTTTCTAGCATAAAATTTAGCTTTATGAAAATTAAATAATAAATTGCTCTTATCAAACAATTTTGTTTGTTCTTTTGTGTTTAAATATTTAGGTTTTGTGATATTATCAAGAGCTCTAGCACCAAAGCCTACAGTATTACCATTTGCATCAAAAAAATAGGTATTGTTATTCTGTTATTAAATACATCTACATAGTTATTTTTTGTATCTTTTATTAAACCTACATCAATTAAATCACTTAAATTATATTTTTTTAGAAGTTCATTACTTACTAAATTAAAAGATGGGTTAAATCCTATATGAAAACTCTTAATAGTTTCTAAAGATAAGTTTCTATTTTTAAGATATTCTAGAGCATTTTTACACTCTATATTATTAGCTATAATATTAGATTCTGATATATCTATAGCATCCTTTAAAATATTATTTAACTTTTTGTTTTTCTAATTGTTCCTTTGATAATCTTTCCTTTGCATTATTTTGTGGAATTGTAATATTCAAGCCTTGAATATCTATAGCCTTTTGCATTGCTTGTTGAATATTGATAGGATTGTGATTAATCTCGTTTTCATATTTTTGAATAAATGATATTGCATTGCCACCCAGCACCACATGAAAAACATTTGGCAATATTTTTGTTTGGATGAATATTCATAGATGGGTGAGAATCTGAATGAAAAGGACATAGGCATTTATTATTATGTATTTTTAAATTATAATGTTCTAAAATGTTTTGAATATTAGAAGCATTTAATATTTCATCATATATATCACTCATATATCAATATCCTCCTTTTGAGGATTTTCTTTATTTAATATAAAATAATCCATTTGTCTTTCTAAGTCCTTTTCATCAAAGGTACGAATAATGGATGGGAATGGGATATTCAAATTTTCATCTTCCTTTGCAGTATATGATTGTTCTTCAATATCTTCTAAGTTTTCTCCAATGATGGTTAATCTATAAGATATTTCTTCATTTGAAATACTATAAAGAGCATCTGATAAAGTATCAACAACCTTCCCTCTAACATCGTCCAAACCTAAATATAATAAAATGCCATAAGTTTTATTTATATCAGCATCTTCAATAATTTCTTCTTATTTCAGAATCTTCTTGAATTAATTTTCCTAAAGAAGATTTTTTTTATTATTAGTCGTATATCTGATCTGTATCCCATAATGCTCCTCCTTCACAAAATTCTTGTATTTGTTTTTCTATGATAGAGTCATTATTATTACTAACAATAATAATTAAACATTCACAGTTTATAGAGTTAAAGATAGAAGTTATTACTTTTTACTTTTTTTTTTCTTAATTCATTAATTAACCAATATACTTCTTTAACACTACAGTTATTTTTGGTTTTAAATTTCATATATTTCATAACATTTAATTGCTTTAATGATTTTTTGGATTCTAAAAAGAACTTCTCTTGTAATTATAGTTTCACTATTCATTTTTTCAAAATAAATATCATCTCCTAATAAGTAATAGGAGTTTTCGGATCTTGAGAAAGCAATAAATGTCTTAAATCTTCATAACTATAAATAATATTAATTTCTATAAAAATCACCTCTCAATAAAAATAAACAAAGTGGGGGAAGAATCCCCCACACTTAAATTTATCTATTTTTCTTCTTTCTTAGTAATATTATGCCAACAGTTATGCAAGATAAAGAAACTATTGATAATCCAACTAAAAGAGCATAATTTGTTTCATTACCAGTTTGGACAATTGGAAGTAGTGAATTATAATAAACAAAACTATATGTTGAATCAACATTTTCTAGAGATACACCATCTGCAAACACGCCATCTTGATTTATCTCAATTTTTTACAACTTGACTAGATAATTCGTAACCCAAAGGAGCTCTTTGCTCTTTTATATAGAATACGCCATAACGTAGATTATCAAAAAAAGAGCCGAACCTTCAAACTCGTTTGCACCAGCTTCTTTAATAAGTTTAGTACATTCCGGATCTTCAAATAATCCAAAAACAAATTTATTTGATTTTATATGTTCTCCTGTTGCTTTATCGATTTTTTCGACTTTTACAGAGCATAAAATTGGTTGATTTTTTAATTCAATAATTTGTGTTTTCTTTATCTGTGGTTACTGTAAAGGTAATATTTTCAGCTATGTTGTATCCTAGTGCTGATTTTTTTTTTCAATTAGAATATAGGTTTTATTTTCTTCTAATCCTTTAACAATATGTGCTTCTTTAGTAGAAATCCAAGAATCAATAACTTTTCCATCAGCATCGACAACTTCTAGTTCGCAGTCAGTAACTGCATCACCAGTTAATGAATCAATTTTTAATACTTTTTTAAAATCTTATCAATCATTATAACCTTTTGAGTTTCCTTATCTGTAGTTACAGTAAAGTTAATGTTAGATGCCTTCACATAGCCATCAGCTGGTAGTTCTTCTATCAGCGTGTATGTTTTACCTTCTTCTAAATTCTTGATTTTATGAGGTTCTTTTTCAGAAATCCATTCATCAATAATTTCATTGTTTTCATCTAATACTTTCATATTAGCACCAATTATTTCATTACCAGAAACATCAACTTTAGACATTTCCACAATTTTATCAACCATTACAATTTTTTGAGTTTCCTTATCTGTTGTAACAGTAAATTCAATATTAGATGCCTTCACATAGCCATCAGCTGGTAATTCTTCTATTAGTGTGTATGTTTTGCCTTCTTCTAAATTCTTAATTTTGTGAGGTTCTTTTTCAGAAATCCATTCATCAACAATCTCATTGTTTTCATCTAATACTTTCATATTAGCACCAATTATTTCATTACCAGAGATGTCAACTTTAGACATTTCTATAATTTTGTCTATCATCTTAACTTCTTGAATTTCATTTGTATTTGTTATTTTAAAGAAAATATCTGTAGCTTTTTGCAAAACCTAAAGGAGATAAATCTTCATGTAAAATATATTGTTTATCAACTTCTAGCCCTTCTATGATATGTTGTTTTTCAGTTGAAACCCAACTATCTATTATGTTTTCATTTTCATCAAGAATAGATAAATGTGCATTTGGTAATTCTTTATCTCCTGTTATATCTTGTTTTGAAAATTGTGTGTTATTGTTGTTTCATTTGAAATATCAAGCGTTGCTATATAAATCTTTGTAGTTGTATCTTTTTGTTCAAATTTTACTTCATGTACTGTAGTATCTAATACTACCCCTTTTGCAGTTGCACATTCAAATATTTCATACACCCCAAGTGGTAAATCTTCAATTTTTAAACTTGCATCTTTTTTGTAAATTATATTTTCCTATAGATGTACCTGCACTATATATAACGCTTCCATCAGCCATATCAATAATATCTGTTTTTTGCTTTTAGCTCAAATTGAATTTGAGTAAAATCAATATCATTTAACAAAGAAGTATCTACATCTTGTCTTAAATTTATTTTTTTATTTATTACTATTTTAGCTGTTGGTTGTTCATTTTCTATTATAACTTCTTTTATATAGTCGCCTGTTTCATCCTTTTCATAAGTACGAATATTCTCAATTTCAAATTTTACAGGTTCTGTTAAATCCAAGAATCCTTTTGCAATAGAATTTTCATAAATCCTTCATAATGTCCAACTGGTAAAGTAAGAGGAGTAACAACTGTAGCCTTGTCATTATCTTCTGAAAAATATGAATTGTCTGGAATAATTACATTATCAGCATTTGTAGTAAAACTAGAATATACTTTTTGTTCCAACTTTTTGAGTTATTGTTTGACCTTTAGAGTATATTAATTTTTTTGTTCCTCTATCATATATATTTTCAGCAGCTTTTATAACGAAACTTGTACCATTTAAAGAAACTAATTTCCCAGTATTTTTGTCTTTTTATTAATTTAATATATGACTCCATTTGTTCATTGTTTATAAAGATATTTTTTTTACTTTTTTGAGCAATTTCCTCAATTTCAGATGTATCTTTATTTACTGTAAATGAAAAATCTGTAGCCGTGATGAAGTCATTTGGAGTATATGTTTCTTTTCCCCAAAAAGTCCCATAAGGTAAAAGTTTAGTATAAGCATTTCCATTTTCATCTGTTTTAACTATATCATAAGTTTTTAGCAATTTTCTGTGCTTCTGCAACTCTAGTAGGATTAACTGAAACTGTATTTCCATTTTCATCTAAACCATTCCAAATTTCTGCATAAGTGTATCCTTTTGCTAAAGCTCTTTCCACATCACTATATAGTTTAATCGTAAATTCTGCATCTTTTAATCCCTTAACCTCACCAGATAATTCTTTTATACCTGCCTTGAATATATGAATTTGTTGACTTTTTATATCTTCTTTACTTATTATGCTTTCAGTTATAATCTTGGTGTATTGATCTTTATATTTCAAATCTATTACATATTCTTTAGTATCAAGTAGATAACCCTCAGAACTCTCCAATTCCTTTAAAATGTATTTACCTAAAAAGGAAGGTTGGTTATATCTTCCGTTTTTTCCTTGATTATCAATAATTCTGGTTGCAACTAAATCACCTTTTGAATATTTTTTAGTTGTTCTTGCCTTATTATATATATCTTCATTAGCAAATAATCCATATTTTGCACCGGTTAAATGTTGCATCACCTTGAGGAATATTACCTGTTTGACTATCTTCCTTGATTAAGGAAATTGTAGCTGTTGGTTCTGAATTCTTTAAAGAATCATATTTATATACAATGCTTTTTAATTGACCTTCATATTCTAAAGTAAAAAAGAGTATTCTTTTGAATCAATTAAATATCCTTCTGTAGCTGAACTCTCTTGATAATAATACTTGCCTAATTTTAAGCCTTCAACTTTAATTCTTCCATTTGAATCAGTATAAAATGTTTTATCATATCCGTTGTTATTCCAAAGTCTAAATGCTGCACCTTCAATAAATGCTGTTTCATCATTGTTTAATTTAGTTAATTCCCAAGTACCAGTAACTTCTTTATTAACAATAACTTGTTTTGCAGTTTCATTTGCCTTAACTTCAACAGAATAAGACTTTGTATCAAGTACATAAGAGTAGGGAGCTTTTTTTTTCTCTTTTACAGTATATGTACCAACTTTTTAGATTTTCTAATTTAATTCTTCCGTTAGTAATTGTAACTTCTTTACTATATCCAGAAGGACCATCTACTTGATATATTGCACCATCAATTAAATTACCTTCTTCATTTAATTTGCTTAATTCTAGACTACCTAGCTTTTCAATAGTTATTTTCAAAGCCATTGTAACGGGGTCGTTATAATTCAAAGCATACAACTGATCTTGCACACCTTTTTTGAATGTTATATATACAGATGTATCATTATCTTCTGTACCATCCTTGTAAAGTCCCCAATCTAAAGCATCAGAATCATCAAAAGCAAATTTGTTAAGTGTGCAATTTTGATTAACTGTAATTTCTAATGTGTTTTCACCTTGAGTATGTTTGAATCTAATTCCATCAACAGTTTTATCAATGCTCTTATAGTCTTTTAAAACTTTATTCTTATCTTTAAGTATCGTTGTTTGACCAAATAATACTTTCTGAGTAGTAGAGTCAAAACTAGGCACTTTTTCCATTTTACTAATCTTTTTTCATCAATTTCTTTTTTTAAACTCAACATATTGTTTTTGTATATCTGAATCTACAAAAGTCGCATCAGATTGTTTCATACTTTCCCAAATATATTGTTGTGTAAAAACATAGTCAAGTAATTTTTCTCTATTACTTTCTGACATTATCCCACCATTCATAGCCCAATCGCCATATTTGTCATACCAACCAAAGTACGCTACTTTACATGCTAGTTTTAAAGTGGCACTTTCTGGTTTTGAATGTGTCGCTTCCTCAATAGTTCCAGTTGGAGAATTAACAAAATGTTCTCCGACAGAATGTAGTTATCTTTTCGCCTGTAGTATAGTTTACCAATCTACGTAGTAACATACCCACATTGTTTTTTTATTTTCAGTAGTAAAAATTCTTGAATCCCACTGACCAGCAACCCATTTTCCACCACCACTTGGAGTTATAGCATATATAATTGGTTGAATTGTCATAAATATAGTTATTGTTATAAATAGTAATGCTAATATTTTTTCTTCAAATTAAAATTTAATATTTTTTTCATGATTCCTCCTCAATAAAAAAAAAGAACAAGTTTTCTTGCTCTTTTTTAATAAAATATTACTCTCATACCTAAATAAATTCCATCATCATCTTTAATTGGTCTACATTCACCAGCAAACCCACTTGAATTAAGATATTCGTATGCTGCTTGAGATACATTATTCATATTGTAACCATCTGTAAATAAGAAATCTTTATTCGGTGGTTTATTCTTTTGATTTGTATTTTTTTTTTGAATTTGATGAACTTTTATTATTAGAATTATTGTTTTTATCATTAGTTTTTTTCTCACTCTCTTTTTGTATTTTGTATTTCTTTTTTGTTTTAGGTATTTCTTTTTTGTGGTTTCAACTAATTCATTAGAAATAACTTCTTCTATTATATTGTTTATTTCTAAAGAATTAGGGTTCTTCTTCAATCGTATTAGTAGGTATAGTTTTATCTTCACTATTAGAAGATGGATAATAGATTTTACTTTTTAAAAAAAATATACATCCTATCGCCAATAAGAGGAGAAGTATTAGGAATATCATTATTTTTTTTTTCTTCTAATATATCTTTTATACCTTTTTATTAATTCTTGACTTTGTTCATCCATTTGTACCACCGTTTATTAAATTGTTAAATTTTTTTTCTAGATTTTCATACGATTTTTTTGTAGGGAGTAATACTTTTTTTTAACTCATTGTCTAAGTCATTTATTTCTGTTTGAATTTTTTTCCCAATTGTTCTAATTTAGATTGTTTAGCTTTTTCTAATTTTTTTATTTGTGATAATACACCTTTATTCATTTTTAGCCTCCATAATAAAAAAAAGCCAAGATAACTTGACTTTTCTTTATTCTTCCGATTTTCTATAATGATAATTAATTGTATATTTGCCACAGTACATACAATCCCAAGTATCATATCCACAAGGAGATTTAGCTTTAAACTCATCATCAGACATTTCATCATTTTTCCATTTGTATCGCCATATTTTTTATTATAGTCTTATATTCATTAATAGCATCTTGTTTAGAATTGTACCATTTCCCAGAATTACCAACCTCTGGATAATGTTTACATTCTTTTGATTCAGTAACTTTTGGTTTCTCTGGTTCTACTTTAGGTTTTGTAACCTCTGTACTTTTTTTATCATTAGAAGATGGTTCATCATCTTTTGTAGATTGCTTTTTAGAATTAGTTGTTGATTCAGTTTTTGAAGTAGTTTGCTTTTTTTAGTATCATCTTTTTTTGAAGATAATACATCATTAGAAGATTTGTTATCTTCATTGTTAGTATCACTTTTAGAAGTAGTATCTTCTTTTTTGCTTTCATAGTGTCATTGATAATATTATTACTATTTGAATTATCCATAATAGTTGTATTATTAGAATTTTCATTTTGAGTTTCAGTATTTATTATATTATTGTCTAAAGTTGAGTTAAATTCTACATTTTTTCTATTTGGTGTTTTATTTCTATAAGAAACTCTTGCTAAAAATAATGTAGGAAATAGTAATAATATAGTAACTATTATTATTATAATTAAAAGGTATTTTTTCATCTAATATCACCTCTTATAATAATAATAATAGCGTATTTTCCACAATTTGTCAGCTCTTTTTTTTAAATCTCTAACTTATAGGGGAGAGTGAAGCAATAATGTAGTACCTTTGATCAGTTGGACTGGTTCTTGTATTTAGATATGAGCAAGTTGATAGCTTTATTATTTTATTAATGTTTTTTACTTTGTTTATACTTTGTTTACTTGATTTTTCATAATACTGTATTCTTTCATTAAAGTTAAGATTTTTAATATTCTTATTCTCATCATTAACAGAAGTAGAATAAACACTAAATATTGTTCCTTCATAATTTCCATTTGGTGTATATATTTTTATTAAATTATGAGAATCTAAAAAATCTTTTTTTTTAAATATTTTCCAAGTTCTGAAAACATGGTATTATTTTTCATATTATGACCATTAAATAATAGTTTCGTTTTCAATAAATGGATTAATATTACTTGTAAATATAGAACCACTAGAACTATATTGTTTATTATAGTCATGTTTTTAAGTAATATAAGTTATAAACATCTTTTTAATATGGGATAATTTATATTAGTATCTGGTATTTCAATCAAGCAACAATATCATCGTTTATTGCTCTTAATTTTTGCCAATCAATAGTAGTTGTGGAAATTTCTTTATTAGTATCAATTTTAATAACCTCTTGAACTAATTGTTCTGTAATAATCTTATTATTTTTATAATCAAGGTAGTGTTTTATTAAAATAGAAGTCGATATAATAAATAAAATACAACATACAAAAAGAAGAACTACTATAATTACTTTTTTTAAATTTCATAGCTTTTCTCCATATCTTCATTTGTTTTTTCTAATTCCTCATAAATTTCATCTTCTTCAATCCAAATAGCTATACTATCTTCAAAAGCACGATTGTTTAAATAACCTTCAAAAGAAGATGTTTCACTTTCATCTATCGTATAGTTATCTAAGTCTAAATCATATCTTTTGGCGGATTCAACTAAATCTTTATAATATTCTAATGCTAAGTCCTTATTGATAAAAATTGCACTATTTACAGTACACTTGCACTCATCATAGCACAAGATTCTTGAGATTACTTTATATATTTTGGTACTCACAAACTATTTCACCTCCCTTAAAATATTTTTCTTTAAACAAAGCAAAAAAGATATAATGCAGTATATTTGCTCTTATATCTTTTTTGTTTATATTTATCAATTTTTAATATTTCCTCAATTTCTGTATCACTTTTTTTTATGTATTTTAAGCATATAAATTTATATTTCAAAGAATCGGTTTCTTTGTATTCCTTTTAAAACTTCTTGAATTAATTTTTTTTCCATAAGTTTAATTTTTTTATAATACATTCATTGTTAATTTTGTTTACAACTTGATTTTCTAAACTATTTCCTCTATTGAGTTTTTGTTCTTTATCCATAGACCATAATTAAAATGATTATAGTCAAGATCGGAGTTTTGTGTATTTAATTTATTTATTCTATCTGAAATTTCTTTATAATTATATAAGTAGTATTCTATCTTTGGAAATGCAGAATTATACATATACTTTAATCCTTTTTGTCTAATGCTAAATAAGAGTCAATTAGATTTCCTAAAATTTCTTCTATATTATTAAATATTATCACATTAACATCTTCACCTTCGTCAAAAGCTAAGAAATATCTATTTTCATATTTATAAAATACACAAAATGAATCTTTATATATAAACTTTTTAATAACTTGTATTGCATCATTATTACAATTAGACTTATCATTTATATCTAATATCAGTTCCTTTAATTCTTCTGATGTTAGCTCTAAAATATCATCAATTTCAATATCCCTGCATTTTAGTATTTCTAACAATCTTCTTATAATTTCTTGACCATCCAAATCAGTTATATATGAACAATCAATCGCAATATTTAAAAATTTTTTCTTCATCAGCAATAGTATAAATATCAATAGTTTCAGCTTCATTTAATTGGTTTTCCAATTCGTGGAATAAATACATTGGATATAATAAATCCTTATTTTCATCATCTAATTCATAATATTTTTTTATAATTTCTCGCATAATCAATCCTCCTAATTTTTATTTGCATATAAATTATCAAAAAAAACCAGGGGGTATTCCCTCTGATTAAAATTTGTTTTTGAAGTTTCAAGTTATTATCTATTCGGTTTTTGGAATCCTTCTTTTCGAGTTCTCTTATTCTTTCAGTAACCCAATAGAGTATAGCTGCATAGTCATTATCATAAGACTTACCATGAGCTTGTTTGTATAAACTTAATTGTTCAATTAATTGCATTGCCAATTCATTACCGTAGCAATTAATTAGATCTTGATATTCACCTTTAGTCATTGTAACTAATTTTGCATATTCAATTTTTTCTTCTGTTTCTGTTTGATTGTGAGTGTGTTCTTTATTATTATTTATATTATTAATTATATTATTATTATTTATGAACACCATATTTTCATCTTGTACTGTATCAGATGTTGGTATTGTTGATAACGAGGTTTTTCTTCCTTGTTCATTACCTCGTTACTGACTGGAAGTTTAGCCATTTTCAAGCATTCTATAATTTTATTTTCATTTAATTTATAATATTTCTTACAAGGAATACCCATCTTTTTTGAAAATACAATTTGTCTTTCCTCTAGATTCTTAAATGCTATCTTTTGAAAGTGAGCATTTATTCCTGTGTTCTTTTCTATGTTTTCTCTAGTGGAATAAAAAAATAACCGTCATCTTCCAATCTATTATTATTTTCCCAATAACAGTATTCAGAACACAATTCTCCTAAGATAACAGCTTCATGTAGTCCTAACATTTTTATTAAGTCTTTATTTACTATTATATATTTGCTACTTGATAATAAACTTGCTAATATCACATTTTATCACCATCCTTTCCAATTAAAATCATTGCATATAAAAAAAGACTCATGTTAGCTCCTAACACAAGACCTATTATTAAACCAAACCAAAACAATTTTATCACCACCCTTAATAATTTTAAGGACAAAAAAAAGAGGGTAGAGATTTTTTTCTCTATCCTACTATATACTTTATATTCATTTTTCTAAACCACTTGATTCTCTAACTTTTTTATACCCTTATATACCCTTGTCTATTTTTTAAGTGTTACCCTTGTTTTTTACCCTTGTTTTGTAAGAAAAGGTTAATTTTAAATTCCTTTAAATTCTTTTTTTTTTTTACTTTTAAATTACTCTTAATTCTTTTTTGGAAATATGCTAGATATATAGGATTTCTCCTGTTGACTCATAAAACTATTGATATTTGAACAAAAAATTTTCTTTCGTCCGGGATGGAGTAACAGTTTTATGAGCCCAACGAGCTGCCAACTGCTCCACCCGCGATATTTTTTACTTACTTACTAAGTATACCCCTATTATCCCCTTTTTGTCAATACCTATGAAAAAAATTTATCTTTGTTATTATTTTTTTTATATTTCTATTTTTTTCCTTTATTTCTTCATATTTGGATTCTCCTATACCTTTAACATTTTTTATATCTTCTATATTTTTGAATTCTCCGTTTTCCTCCCTATATTTAATTATTTTTTTTTTTTGCAGTTGATGTTCCTATTCCTGGCAACTTTTGTAAATCTTTTTCGTTTGCGAGATTTATATTAATTTTTTTTCTTTATCATCACTATCACCGATGTTTGTTGTAATATATTCTATATTTTTATCTTCAATATTTGGAATATATATCTTCATACCATCTTTTAAGACATAAGCTAAATTAATTTGAGTTAAATTTGCTTTTTGAAGTTGCTCCTCCCGCTGTTTTTATTGCATCTATAATCCTTTTTTCCTTCTTCCAGCTCTATAACTCCTGGTTTATTTACTTCACCTGTAATATGAACAACAATTGTTTTTTTTCTCTTCTACTATTTTATTTTCTTGCTCTCCAAAATATTCCTCATAATTGTAATTATTATAGTTGTTTTCTTCAATTTTCTTTAGTAGTATTACAACAAATATAGTTAAAGTTACTATTCAATTATAATAATTATTTTGATATTATTATTTATTTTTTTCAATTAAATCATTCCTTTTTTTGTTTAATTTTAGTATTGAATTTTTCAGACACTTAATATATAGTTATATTAGAGGAGTTTATATGAGACGTATAAAAAAAATTATTTGCTTTTTTAATAATTATTTTTAATATTTTATCAATTAATAAATTTTGTAACGCTGCAGAAATCAATATATCAGCTCCAGTATGCGTTCTTATGGAATATTCAACCGGTAAAATATTATTTGAAAAGAATTTAAATAAAATGATGTATCCTGCAAGTACCACCAAGCTTATGACCGCAATTTTGGTATTAGAAAAATGCCAACTAACTGATGTTGCCACCGTAAGTAACAGTGCCGTTGATTCTGTACCGGCTGGTTATTCCACTGCATATTTGCAAAAAAAAGGTGAGAAATTAACAATAGAGCAATTATTGCATGTATTATTAATTCCATCTGCTAATGACGCTGCAAATGTGCTTGCAGAACATGTTGGTGGCTCTATAGCAAATTTTGCCAATATGATGAATTCTAAAGCTAAAAGAAATAGGTTGTGAAAAATACAAATTTCAAAAATCCTAGTGGTATTCATGATGAAAATCATTATTCGACTGCTTATGATCTTTCGCTTATTGCTAAGCATGCTATGCAATTTCAAACGATAAAAGATATTGTTCAAAAAACTGTATATAACCTACCTAAAACAGATAAATATAATAGTGATAATAGAATTTTTTATAACACAAATCTACTATTATCCCACCATTCACCAGATGATTATTATTATCCATATGCAACTGGATTAAAAACTGGTTATACTAATCCGGCAAAGGATTGCATAATAGCCACGCAAAAAAAGATGATTTAAGAATTAATAGCTGTTATTCTTGGTGCAGAAGATACCAACGGAAGTTTAGTACCTAAATTTTTAGATTGTAAAAAACTTTTTGAATATGGTTTTAGTAATTATTCGTATAAGAATATAAAAAAAGCTAATTCAGTTGTTACAAAAGTTAGTGTATTAGGTGCTACCGAAGATACTAAAAATTTAAATATCCTAGTTAAAAAAACGATATTAATGTATTTTTGGAAAATAATTTTGATATTAACAATTTAGAACCTAAATTAGAATTAGATACTCCACTTGTTGCTCCAATAAAAGGAGGAAGCACAATTGGAAAAATTACCTATGATATTGATGGAATAATTTATACATCTGAATTAATTGCTGAAACTGATGTTAATATTGTTAACTTTGTTTTAATTATTTTTAGACTTGGTTTAATCTTACTTGTAATATTTATATTTTTTGCAATTTTAGGAGAAGTTAGAAGCTTAATCTTCTAACTTCTCTATACTATCTTTACCTCTAAAATGATAGTTATATCTATATTCTCTGAATAATTTCCTGTTGATATATTTCCTATTTTAATAGCATTTTTTATTTCTGATATTGCAGTTTCAGATATTGAATTTCTATTTATTATTGTTGTCCTAGTTGTTTTAGAGGTCTCTCCTGTATTTTTTTACTTTGTATCCTGCAGTTTCTATTCTATCTATAATTTTTTTCAAATTCATCTTTATCGCCTGTTCCATTTAATACTTCTATTTTTATATTACTTCTTTCTTCACTGCTAATCTGAGAATTTTCCTCATCTATATTGAAAAATAGCTTATTTACTACTTTCTTTGTCTCCTCTTTATCACTACTATATATCCATACAACATTTGCATACTCTGGTACTCCTGGTAAAGCTGCTGTTTTCAAATTGTTTATATCAAATTCCACTGCATATGGTATATAATCTTTTTATTGCATTAAAATCCAAGTTTGTTTCTACATATTTTTGTGCAATGTCTAATATACCATTTATTTTTGTTACACTTTTCCAACTTAACATTTTTTTTTTTGCTAAAGCTGTTAAAAAAACGCTCTTTGTGTCTTCATTCTTCCTATATCTTCTTGTCCATACTCACTTGGGTATGTACTACCATTATTATTATGTCTAAATCTAACAACCTGTTCTGCTTTATCGCCATCTAATAGTTGTTCACCTGCCTCTAAATGTATATGTAAGTCCTGGCTTGAATCATCATAATTCATATCAATTGGGACATTAAAGGTTACGCCGTCTATTTCATCTACTAAAACCTTTAATGCTTCTGTATCAACCATTAGATAATATTTAACATCTATTCCCGTAAGATTACTCACATATTTCATTACCTTTTGTGGTCCATTTTCTGTTTGATATACAGAATTTATTTTATCCCAGGCAGTTGCACTTGACTTATAATCCCCTATAAATGTATCTCTTGGTATTGACAACATAGCAGCTGATTGATCTTTCGGATCATATGAAGCTAATATTAAAGTATCTGTCAAATTTTGACTTTTCCCTAAAATTAGGCAATACATTTTGTCTAATGATAAAACCGTATCTTTATCATGCCCTATAGCAGTCATCAATAGTCCTTTTTTTGTTCCTCCTCCATTTTTATAAACCTTATAACCAAAAATCACTCAATCGCTAGTAATATAAATATTATAATAAGTAAAATCTTCTTACCAATTCCCTTTTTTTTTTTTTTTTAAATTTTATTTCGTTTATTTCTTTTGTGTTTTTTTCCTTCAAATTTATCACTCTTTCTTTTTTTTTGTTCTGATTCTATTTATTAAGTATAGCAAAAAAAAAAAAAACAAATATCAATACAATTTTTTACAAAAAGTATAGACAAATTTTCAAAAATGTTGTATTATGGTAAAAACTGGGAGGTGATATTATATTTTAAAATTAATAGACTATTTTTTTTTTATTATCTTTATTTTTAATCTTTTTATTGTTTTTTACTCAATTTACAATTTCTTCGACATTAATATTTCCCACAATTTGCAAGGTTCTAAATTAAATATTAAAATCAAATAATGGAGGTGATTTTTATTGCACACTTTATTTTCGTTTTATTTTTATCTTCTATTTCCTGTTTGTTTGGTCTAAAAATCTTCTATCCTATTTTTACATCATCTACAATTATTATTGAATACGGGTTACATCCATTCGACATTTGTATAGAACAACCTTTGATTTGGAAATACATAAAAATTTTATTTGTAATCTCATATATTTTTTCATCCATTATTCTTTCTAGTTCATTTTTTTTCATTATTTATCCGTCCATTTATAAAAACTTTTTCTAAAAAGATTAAGCATCCCAAACATATATCCTCTGTTAATTCCAACGAACTCTCTCTTTTTTATAGGAAAAAATATTTTTTACAGATGAGAAAATATTTTTTTACCTGAAAAAAGTCTTTACCAAAAAACATTTTAGTAACTGGAACGATAGGTACTGAAAAACAAGTAGTGCAATGTATCCTTTTACACAACAACTAATTAAATATAAGTCCAATAATTTCGAAAAAAAAGATTGGAATGCTTATTTTAGACGTTAAAGGTAATTACTATAAACAGGTTAAAAAATTTTGCAAAATATATAATAGAGAAGAGGATTTAATTATAATTGAACTAAATGGAAATTACAAATATAACCCTTTACACAAGCCAAACTTAAAGCCTTCTGTCTTAGCAAATAGATTAAAAACGATTCTTTTGCTGTTTTCTAAAAAATAATACAGAATCTTTTTTTTGGTTAGACAAAGCTGAGCAGGTTTTAGCAGAAGCAATAAAATTATGCAGGCTTTATAATGATGGTTATGTAACTTTTAATGAACTACATAAAATAATTATGGTTAATGATTATTATCTGGATAAGTTAAAAATTTTAAGAGAAAAATTTAATAATAATTATTATAATCATACCGAAACCTATGATTTACTTTCTTCCATAACCTTTTTTTTGAAAAAAAAGAAATTTCTAAATTTAGACCCTCGTACTTTATCTATTATAAAATCAGAAATAACACGCATTACTAATAGTTTTATTGGAGAGTATGATATTTTAAAAACCTTTTCTCCACCATTAGAGGAACTTAATTTTTTAGGTTTTCAAGATGTTTTGGAAAATGGAAAAATAGTTGTTTTAAATATGAATATCAGTGAATATGCAATTTTGTCTAAAAATAATATCAGCATATTTAAAATTAGATTTCCAATCAGAAGTCATGATGAGGCTAGCAAATAATTTTCAAATTTCTAATAGAAGTGTTGCATTTATTTCTGACGAATATCATGAATACTGTACGGAAACAGACAGCAACTTTTTTTCTCAAAGTAGGGAAGCAAAATGCATTAACATTCTGGCAACACAAAGCTATACATCTCTTCTTAATACCATTAATAATCAAGCTACTGTAAAAATGATTATTCAAAATTTAATAAATAAATTATGGTTTAGATCTGACGACATTTTTTACAATAGAAGATATACAAAAGCAAATTGGTAAAGAGGATAAAGAAAAATCTTCTCATTCAATTTCTGAAAATGCACAAAAAACAGTATTCAGTTATTTAACTAATTCGTTGAATTCTAAAAATTCTAACATTTCGGAAACCATTAGTACATCTATTCAAACAGATTTTATCTATGACACAAAAATTTTTACTCAAGAATTGGAAAACTTTACTGCCCTAGGCTTTTTATCAGATGGTTCCAAAATTATACCACCCCAAAAATTAAAATTAATACCATATTTTTTTTATATAAGGAGGATTTTCATGAAAACTTTTACTAAAAAAAATTATTATTATTTTACTATTTTTTATTTTATTATTTAATATTTTTAACATTTCTTATTGTTTTTTGATTCTACACCAAAGATAGTTACTAAATTAAATGATGCTTTTACTAAAATAGAAGAATGGCTTTTAAAGCTTGCTACTCCGGCTGCCGCTGTTGCCGTTGGAACAGGTGTGTATTTATGAAAAAATTTAGTTTTGGTGATGAAGAAAGAATAAGGATAGCCAAAAAGCTAATTAGAAGCTCACTTTTTTTCTTATGGATTTATTTTAGCAATTGACTTAATATTATCCGCCATAAAAACACTTATAGTATAGGTGATATTTATGGAGCAACAAAATATTTCTTATATAATTTTTGAAACTATAAACAATTTGTTAAACAATCTATTGTCTTCCATTGATACAACCCTTTATGAAATATTAGATGAATTGGCTTTTATAGATACAAATATATTAAAAATATCATTTTTTTGAAAAAATATTTGGTACTTCTTCAACTAATGGTTTGTTATTAATTGCAAACTCTCTATTAATTGCTTTTGTTATATATTATGCAGTCAAACTTGCTTATTCAAATTATACTAGTCAGCCTGTAGAATCACCTCATCACTTTGTTTTTAGACTGCTTATTTTGGGTATTAGTATCAATTCTTCATTTTTTTTATTTGTGAGCAGATTCTAAATATTAATCATTTGCTTTCTTCTTCTATACAAGAGCTTGGACAGTCCATATTTGGTTTTTCTATTTCTTTTTTCAAAACTTATTGAAAAATTAAATGTTGATATATATTCTATAACTTCTGACTTTAATATTTTTTCCTTTGATGGAATTTCCAAAACATTTATAACTATCAGCCTTTTTTAATTTAATTTTTTCTTACTCTCTAAGGTATATTATGATAAAACTCTTTTTGCCTACTAACTCCATTTGCACTATTGACATTATTAAACAATTCAACAAGTTGGTTTTTCAAATCATGGATTAGATGTATTTTTTCACTATTAATAATGCAATCATTTATTGCTCTAATACTATTACTAGTTTTTTTCAATTAGTTTCAATTCTAATACTATGTCAAAATTAACTTACCTAGGATGTATATACGCTTTAGTACATATTAATTCATATATAAGGCAATTAATCGGCGGAATTTCTACAGATGTGTCAAATAATTTTTGGCATATCACCAAATTTATTTAATAGGAGGTCTTAATGAATTTTATTTTTCCTCAAAATTACAATTTTGACAATAAATTATTTGGTTTTTTATATCTTACAGCTCTCTAATACTAAATTTAATATGGGCCTGTATAATATTTTTTATATCAAATTGTTTTTTTAACAGTCTATATATAAAAATAAGTGCAATTATCATATTATGTTTCCCATTGCTCTTGTTCACTTTTTATTGGTGTAAATAATGAAAATATTGTGTATTTTCTCAAATATTTTCTTAAATATTTACTAAAAAACAAACTTTATTTGTATAAATAACATTTATTATAATTTTTTTTTCATATAAACTGTGTTTTCCCAAAAGATTTATTGTAAAAATATTCAGAAAATGATATAATTTGACAAATAAACTTTGGGGAGGCATTATGCTATGAAATTAGAAAATACAGAAATATTACCTTTGTTTTCAAAAACAGAAATACCAGATATTTTTTTTCTCAGAATACTTATCACAAGCAAATGGTGATTTTATAAAAGTATATTTGTATTTATTATTTTTGTCTAAATATGATAAAGACGTAAAACTAAATGATTTATCAAAAAAAAATTAGTACTTCCTCTAAAGGTTATACAGGATGCCTTAAAGTATTGGGAAGATATTGGCGTAATTACTAAAAAAAATACGGGATATATTATTAATAATTTACAAGAAATTGAGTTATATAAAATATATAAACCTAAAACATCTTTATCTGCTGAAGAACTAAAAAATCTGCAGAAGGTCAAAAAGAGCTCAAGCTATAGAATATATTAATAATAAGTATTTTTTCTGGGTTAATGCCTACTTCATGGTATCCAGATATTGAATTATGGTTCAAAAAATACAATTTTGATGAAAAGTTATGATTGCATTATTTGGTTACTGCTTTGATAAATCTGCATTACACAGAAATTATATCCAAACAGTTGCTGCTGCATGGGCTAAAAATAATATCAAAACTTTTACAGATTTAGATATTTATTATGAAAAACAAGAAAAAAATTAAATATAATTGCTAATAATATTTTAAAGAAATTAGGTTTAAAAAGAAATTTATCTCAGTACGAGTACGCTTACATCGAAAAGTGGGTAATTGACTTTAAATATAACCTAGATATAATTGAAATTGCATTAAAACGTACTACATCTAAAGCCAATCAAATTTTGACTATTTAGATAAATTATTAAGTGATTGGCATGACAGAGGATTTACCAATTCTGACGAAATCCAAAAATTTTTATTGAAATGAAACAGAAAAATAAGAATGTACAGAATTTAGAAAAAATCTTCTGGATATAACAAATATGAACAAAAGAACTTATGATAATTTAAACAATTTATACGCAAATGTTAAAAAAAACAAGAAGCATAAGGATGTGAAAAAAATGAATAATTCTACTCTAAAAAACTTTTAACAGAATATGAAAAAAAAAAGAATTAATGCAATTCAAATGGCTGATATAAGAAAAAAAAAAAAGAATTATATTTGCAATACCCAGATTTGCAAAAAAAATAGATGACGAATTAAATTTTCTAGCTATTTCAACTGCAAAATCTCTTATAAATAAAAATGATCCCTCTTTTTAGAAAAATTTCAAGAAAAAATTAATGTTTTAAAAAATAAAGAAAAAAACAGGTTTTTAAATTCTCTCGGAATAAATGAATCTTACTTTTTACCTAAATTTGAGTGTAATATATGTAAAGATACCGGATATATTTTTAGAAGGCTCTAATTCTATAATGTGCAATTGTCTAAAACAAAAAATATTTGATTTGGAATATAATAAATCAAATATTTATAACATAAAGAATCAAAAATTTTCAGAATTTTAATGAACTATTTTATTCTGATAAAATAGATGAGTCAAAATATCACTCAGACGTTTCTCCTAAGAAAATATAAAATTAATAAAAAGATATATGTTTAGTTTTATCAATAACTTTGAAAAAGCAGAGGAAAAAAAACTTGTTATTTGCACTGGCAATGGCCAGAGCAAAACTTTCCTTTCTAGTTGTATAACAAATGAATTAATTAAGCAAAAAGAAAAAAAACCGTTTATATCAAACAGCTCCTGTAATGTTAAAATACAATAATTGACTACAAGTTTGGCTTAAAATCTAATAATTCTAATATTTTTAGAAAGTATATTAAATGTGAATTTATTAATAATTGATGATTTAGGCACAGAATGTGTTAATAACATGAAATTCACTGAATTATTTAATATAATTAATACAAGGTTGTTAAATCAAAAAATATAACTAAACAATAATTTCTGCTAAATTTAAGTTTACAAAAACTTATATATTACATGATGAAAGAAGTTAAGTTTCAGAATAATTGGGGATTATAATATTTATATTGGAGAAGATAGATTTGGTGTAAAAATCTGTGATTAACTCAATTAATCGCTACAGATTTTTATA
>VOFJ01000532.1_pt1 | contig 127252 bp, 146 predicted proteins | sample 5384081 | NCBI WGS metagenome assembly VOFJ01 (sample SAMN12384729, study PRJNA508395) | human gut metagenome | isolation source: healthy gut I | host: Homo sapiens
ATTGAAAAAGTTCCACAATAAAAATAAAGTTGGTTCAGAACCAGCAAGTCCATGACAATATTGTAGGTACCAACCAGTAGGAATTCTAAGATTAATATTTCAATAGAATGTTATTTGTATTTACATCAGAATATCATCTGTAGTAATTTTTATTCCGAATATATCAATGTATATAACTGTTTATCAATGCTGTACAATTCAAATATATTTGAGACTGAGAAATAAAAAAACATTATTCAGACATCAAATATCTGCTATTTTGACAGATTTTATAGAGAAAAGCCTCAAAAATTACATCAAAAGGGACAAAATTTTGTCCCTTGATGCCACGCTGAAGGACAAACGAGGGACAAAAAGTTGAAAAAAATCAGAGATATTACATTTTCTGACTTAGTATTTGCTTCTATTATGTATATATCTATCAGTTGGTTATATAGATAATTGATAATCAGTAGGTTAAGCTATTTGCCGATGCAAAAGTTTTGAAATATATTTTGCAAATGTTTCTTCCGAGGTTATACCTCCTTCTGCAACAATCTCACTTAGTTCGTGGATACATTGTCTTAAATCCTCACTTACCAAATCTCCTGATAATCCCAATTGCAATCCTTCCTGTACTCTATGAATAGAATCAATGCTCGTGTTAATGCTTCGTAATGGCGTACATTTGTAATGATAATATCGTTTTGGTTGATTTCTGGTAAGGCGGCTGCCTGTACTAACTTTTTTTCCAGGATCGTTATATTTTCCCTTTTCTTTGCTGAGATAAATAGTTTTTCCACTTTCATGTCAGCAAATATGGCTGACAACTCTTCTTTTTGTGTTGCTAGTAACAGATCTGACTTATTAAATAAAATAATCATCTTTTTCCCTTCGCAGTGTGGAAGAATGTCAGCTTTTAATTCTTCGAACCGTCTTTGGGCATCTGTAGAGTCTATCATCCATAAAATGACATATGCTTGGTCCATCTTTTGGAAAGTACGTTCTATCCCTAGATTTTCTATTGTATCGTTCGTTTGGCGGATTCCAGCTGTATCAATAAATCGGAATGTGACACCTTGTAAATTGATCGTATCCTCTATTACGTCACGGGTCGTTCCATGGATATCACTGACAATCGCTTTGTCCTCATTCAGCAACGCATTCAGTAGAGTCGATTTTCCGGCATTTGTCTCACCTATGATCGCTACAGGAATGCCATTCTTGATCGCGTTTCCTACACTGAAAGAATGAGCTAGCCGGGCAATAACTTGTTCGATATGGGTAGCTAGACTGCTCAGTTCGTCACGATTGGCGAATTCTAGTTCTTCATGATCACTGAAATCCAGTTCTAATTCCATTAACGAAGTGAAATGAAGTAATTGGTTACGCAGGTTAGAAAGTTCTTTACTGAATCCTCCGCGCATTTGGCTCATGGCTAGGCGATGGGTGGAGGCAGACGATGAGGCTATCAGATCGGCAACAGCTTCGGCTTGGCTCAAGTCCATTTTTCCGTTTAGAAAAGCACGTTGGGTGTATTCACCTGGTAGAGCGGCACGACATCCATTATAGATCAGGAGTTGTATAACTTGCTGCAGGATATAAGATGAACCGTGACACATGATTTCCGTACTGTCTTCACCGGTATAAGAATGGGGGGCGCGGAACAAAGGAAATTAAAACTTCGTCAATTACTTCTTCTGCAGAAGAAGTAATTGACGAAGTTTTTTGTAACGTTTCACTTTTTTCTTGCGGAATTTCACTCGTTTGTTGGAAAAGTGTATTATTAATTTTTCGCTTTGGGGAACAAATCTTTCCGAAAGTAAGAGTATATGGTGCTCGTTCTGTCAGTGGCTTGCCTGTGGCGGGTGTAAATATGCGTGACGTTATTTCAATCGCTTTTGGGCCAGATACACGAATTATTCCGATGGCTCCTCCCTGGGCGGTGGCAATGGCACAGATTGTATCTTGGTTTATCATTTTCATTTGGTTAATAATATAATGTTTTAGCTACGATGGCTGTTACTTCTTCTAAATAACGGCGGTCTGTTTCATCAAAAAAGTTTAATAGATTACTGTCAATATCCAATACTCCCTTTACTTGTCCATTAGCAAGAATAGGAACAACAATTTCGGAGCGGGAAAGAGAACTGCAGGCTATATGTCCGGGGAATTGTTCTACATTGGGCACTATCAAGGTTCGAGCTTCTGACCATGAGGTTCCACATACTCCCTTTCCTTTATGGATGCGATAACAGGCGGTGCTTCCCTGAAAAGGTCCTAAAATAAGTTGGCCGTCTTTAACCAGATAGAAACCTACCCAAAAAAAGCCGAAGGCTTCCCGAAGAGCAGCGGCAGTATTGGCCAAAACACTTATTTCTTCTTTTTCATCTGATATTAAAAGTTCAAACTGAGGGAGGAAAAAGACGGTAACGTTCTACTTTATTACTAGTTGTTTGTTTGAAACTGGTTTCCATATTTTTATTTGTTTTATGAGGGGACATCTTGTTGTTTTTTACAAAAAATGGTCTTCTATGAAGCGATGTCCCCTGTTAGGTAAAAAGAGTTGGCTTATTCTGTAAAAAATCTGTTTATGCCAATCTTCTTCTCGATGATAATAAGAATAAGTATTGATAGATGATCCGGTGAATCTTATCCATATTATATAGACAACTAAATTGGGAATTATATTCTTTCCAAGACTTTTTCTATCAAACCATCAATAGAGTTTTTATAGCCGGTATTGGCTTCCTTTATTAGTCGGTTGGCAATTACCATACATACAGTCATGGCTTTGTGTCCCATCAGGCGTGCTAATCCGGCAAAGGGCGGAACTTTCCATTTCAAAGTTAGTGATGCGATAGTCATTGTATTCAAATTTCTCAATCTTTTCATTCTGTTCAGGATCGGCCAGTGGAATACGGAGTTCTCGTCCTTGCGGCCAAAGAAACCTCCTGCGGCGATAGTTATGCCACGGACCATATCATTTTGCGCGATGCGGTCTATTAATTCCCGGTCGGCATCAATGACGTATGGGTGGGCGATGCATACATTACCTTCCCAACCCATGTAATTTATAAAAGCTTGTTCGAATTTCAGATCGCAAACCTCATTGCGTCCGGCGTAGAAATTGAGTAGTCCATCAAAACCGATAGACTTTTCAGAACAAATATAGGTGCCAACGGGAGTATAAGGCTGTAATCCGCCACATGTACCGATACGTACTAATTCCAATTGGCGCAAGTGGTCTTTTTCATAACGGGTATTGAAATCAATATTGGCCAAAGCATCTAATTCATTCATCACAATGTCTATATTGTCACAACCTATACCGGTGGAAACTACGGTGAGACGTTTCCCTTTATAAGTACCGGTAATGGTCTTGAATTCACGGCTTTCTATTTCACATTCTTTAGTTTCGAAATGAGAAGCTACTAATGCTACACGCCCAGGGTCACCTACTAGAATTATTTTATTTGCCAGCTGTTCCGGTTTTGATATGAAGGTGAAAGATAGAGCCGTCGGGATTGATAATCAACTCAGATTCTGCATAATATTTTTTCATAATCTTTATTTTTGTGGTTAATGGCCAGTATAATTAATGTTATATTTCTTGTCTTTTTTAATGGGTATACAAACAGATTATTTCTTGGATGTAGATGTTACGGATTTATAAACTTTCATTGATATTAGCATTATCAAGAGAAAAGCAGTTCCATTCGCATCCAAGAAAAATATATTAATCGTTGAATACTAGTTTTATTTACTTAATGGCTCATTACCGAAAGTTGTTTCGGGTTTTGCAATATTTTCACGCATGGAGGTATCTGCTTGTATATTCTTCATGCGGTAATAGTCCATAATGCCTAGGTTGCCACTACGAAATGCTTCCGCCATGGCCTTGGGTACTTCGGCCTCTGCCTGAATTACATTCGCGCGTGCCTCTTCTGCTTTGGCTTTCATTTCCTGTTCCAAGGCGACGGCCATTGCACGGCGTTCTTCTGCTTTGGCTTGTGCAATATTCTTGTCGGCATTGGCCTGGTCTATTTGTAAAGCAGCTCCAATATTTCTGCCTATATCAATATCAGCTATATCAATAGACAGGATTTCGAAAGCCGTACCGGCATCTAAGCCCTTGCGGAGTACTAATTTAGAGATAGAATCAGGATTTTCCAATACGGATTTGTGATTTTCGGACGATCCGATAGAGGACACGATACCTTCACCAACACGTGCTAGAATCGTGTCTTCTCCGGCACCTCCTACTAATTGGCGGATATTGGCGCGTACAGTGACACGAGCTTTAGCTATAAGCTGTATGCCGTCTTTGGCTACAGCGGTAACGGGAGGGGTGTCAATAACCTTAGGGTTCACTGACATTTGCACGGCTTCGAATACGTCACGACCGGCTAGGTCAATACCAGTTGCCATTTGGAAAGACAGTTCGATATTGGCTTTGGACGCGGATACTAGTGCGTGCACTACTTTTTCCACATGCCCGCCTGCCATATAATGAGCTTCCAATTCATCTCGGGTTATGTTGCTTAAGCCGGCTTTGTGTGCTTCAATCATTGCCGGGACAATGACATAAGGAGGGACATTACGGATGCGCATTAAGAATAATTGCACCAATGAGATGCGTACCCCCGAAACTTTGGCAGACAGCCAGAGGAAAAATGGCACATAATGAAAGAATAGTACCACGAAAATAATTCCACCTCCTATAAGGATGAAAGGAAGATAGTTGGGTTCGATCATAATAATCAGTTGTTTAAAAGTAAATATTTATATTTGAACAGCTCAATATCAAGTTTTTGCTGTTTTCACTATTGTCTAAAATATGCTTGAATGAGAATGTCAATCAAGAAACCTGATAAATTCGTATTTGTAAGTCATTTCTCTATCATTGGTTGAATTTGCGTACAATCACCGTTCCTTCAACCATTCTTTCTACATAAATGGGAGTATTCTCATCAATCAAGCCATCGGCAGAGCGCACTTCGATGATGTGTCCATTAAAGTTTGCATTGCCTATCAGTGCAAGGCGGGTTATTGCTATGCCTTTGTCTCCGATGCGGATATGGGTTCCTTTTAGGGGATCGATTTTATAATCCAGTGTTTTCTTCAAAGAAAGCTTGTCCATGGTTTTTGAGTGCATAAACCAGATGATAATGGCTATGCAACTTAGGACGGATGCTATCAAAGTAATGAATCCTGCTATCGGTCCTAATGTGTCGAAAGCGTAATAGTTGGCATATAGCAGGCAGATGGCCGATGCTATTCCGGCTATACTGATGCCGGGAATAAGGAAAACCTCTACAATAAAAAAGAGAAGTAGTCCTGCCAAGATGAGCGATACGATAATAAATACTTCCATAAATATCTTTGTATTAGTGTTTCAACTTCTTTATTTCTTCGTTGCGGACGCTGATATCCAGTTGGGCCATTTCTTTCAGAAGTTGTTCAGTACGTTTTTCCAATTCAAAATGGCGGGTGTCAAATTCTTCTTTCGTGCACTGTTCCCTTGGGCATATTGTTCGCGTTTGTCATCCAGATTTTTCTTCAGGTTGTCATAATCTTTCTGCTTTTGTATTCTTTGCTGATAAAGTTTACGTGCTTCGGCAGAGCGGAAGTCGTTCAATGTGTGGTAAACAGCAGAGTCATCTATTATCAAGGTGAAGTCTTTTTTTGTTGTTCTCCGGATTCTTTGGCATACATTATTGCCGCTAGGCGTTGCTTGCCGGTTCGTACTTTCTCTTCATCTTTCCAAGTAGTACGGATAGAATGTAGGCTGGCTGCATTTATAATGATCTGTTCGTCTGTACTTTCGTAATTGTATACTTCTTTTGAAGAGTTCGGTACAAACACATAGATACAGACTTTGTTATCAGGCTGATAGCGGTCTGAAGCAAACCAGCCAATATTGTTGAATTCATCAATGGCATACATATAGTCATTGGCGGGAGAGTTAAATGGCATTCCTATATTATCGGGACGAAGATAATTGCCATTTTTCCGAATCATAGCGAGTTACAAAAATATCGTACCCCCCCAAAGAGCCTTCTCCATCCGATGCATAATACAAGGTAATGCCATCTGACATTAAGAAGGGATAGTTTACATTTCCCTGTTCATTAAGGGACATGAGGGGTTCGGGCTCGCTCCAGCCGTCCAACAGACGGATACGGGAGTACAGTTGCATCTTGCCGTCTGTGCTTTTGTTTCCGTAGAGTACTTTATTGCCCATTTCGGTTTGATAGACAGTCCCGGATATGGTAGGATCGTGATAGAGTGCTCCCGATTCTCTACTGATTTTATATGCTTTCAGAAAATCATTTTTATCGACTACAAAACTGTCTATTACAGTAATGTTTTCCACTCCTTTTATCATACGGGCTGCTTGCTTTATTTGTTCCAGCTCTGCTTCAGCCATTTCGGTAGGGCGTTTTTTCTTTTCCAACCATTCTATGTGTTGTTCGTAGTTATCTACGGCATCGTCAAACCGATAGATGTCATAATATAGTTTTCCTAAAGTAGCGGTATGCGTCAATGACTTTGCGGGCGGCGCTTTTTTCAAGGTAGGGCTGTGCTTCTTTTTTTTTCTCCTGTTTCATAACAACATGCGCCATACCAATAATTATAATTGGCATTAGAAGGGGCTTGCTTTACCAGCTTTTGGAAAGCTGGTTTGGCTTGTTCAAATTCTCCGTTCAGGAAAAGTTGTTTGGCTTGTGCCAAGCTTTGTGCCGCAGTGTTGCCTGCGCAGCATAAAGTAAATAAACCAATGATATATTTTTTGTACATAGTTAGTTTATAATCCGTATTATTTAGATTCAAAAATACAAAGATTAATTGGAATTCTCATGCTTTACATAATTCTATTTTGTTAAATCTTCCATAAATCATTCTTTTCATGTACTTTTTGTGCCCTATATTTTTAAAGAAGATGTATGGCACAATTTACGGAAGACGAGAAAATAATGCGAAGGTTGGAGCAACGCTTTAACAAGGGGGTGGTAAAGTATCGCTTGATTGAGGATGGTGATAAAATTTTGATAGCTCTTTCTGGTGGAAAGGATTCTTTGGCTCTATTGGAGTTATTGGCAAGGCGTTCACGTATTTTGAAACCGAAATTTGCAGTGATAGCTGTGCATGTAGGCATGACAAATATTCCTTATCAATCTGATTTGGAATATCTGAAAGGCTACTCAGAGGATTTAGGGGTGCCGTTTGTGCATTATGAAACTTTTTTTGATCTGAGTACCGATACTCGGAAGTCTCCCTTGTTTCCTTTGTTCTTGGAATCGGAGAAAAGCTTTGTTCACGGTGGCAAAGGAGCAGGGGTGCAATAAGATTGCTTTAGGACATCATATGGATGATATCTTGGAAACTTTGTTGATGAATATTACTTTTCAGGGAGCGTTCAGTACGATGCCTCCTAAATTAGTGATGCGTAAATTTGAGATGACAATTATTCGTCCTATGTGCTTGGTACATGAAGCGGATTTAATTGAAATGGCACGTATCCTCGGTTTTCGTAAACAGATCAAAAATTGTCCTTATGAAAGTTTGTCGAATCGTTCAAATATGAAAGATGTTTTATATTCTCTAGAAAAAATGAATCCTGAAGCACGGTATAGTTTGTGGAAATGCATGACAAATATTCAGGAAGAATTGTTGCCTGGGATGAATGAACACGATTTATAGTGAATATGGTTGTTTTGTTATTGAGGGAATATAACGAAACTGCTTATAGTTAGTTGTTTGTACTTGTGTGCAGCTTAACCAACTATCAATATTATCAATGTATTTAGATGGGGAAGAATGTTACAAAGGTATCCTTCCTGTTGTTTGTTGTGCCGGATACAAGGTGATGCACATACATGTCTGATTTGTTGGGGAAAGTGTAGAAATATTCTACAATGAAAATGTGGACCTTTTTCTTTGAAAATAGTTTGTTCTTAATGTATTTAATTGATAATCAAAGCCTGTCTTGTTTTGGCATAGGAATTGTTTTCTCTTTATCATAAGAATAACCATTTAAATATATTAGGATATGAGAAAGTTTTTTATTGTGTTAGTATGGGGAATGGGATTAGGACTTGCAGCGTTGTTTACAAAAGATATAGTACGTGGGGTGAGGAATGTGATTGCGATAAATCATTTCACCCCTGTTGAGGTGAATAATGCTCCAACAGGATGGCATCAAGACTTGTGTTGTTATCTTAATTAATTTGCCGTCATAGAGATTTTGTTCATAATTGAAATTGGAAACAACTGTTTTTTATGGCAGCTGTTTCCAATTTATTTGTATTCAGTTGTCCTTATACTCTTTTCGCCAAGTGATTTTTGTACACTAGCCTAGGACAAATGTAAAATAGTAAAGGGGATTGGATGAATAGTTATTAATGAATGTTTTTAATGTCATCCTGTACTATCTGATCCATTTCTTTCATTAGTTTTTTTGGGATTCTTTTTAGGGGAGAATCCTTTATCTTTTTTCTTCATGCAAAAGATCTGTTTCAGTTATGTTCTCACTCCAGTCTTCGAACATATTTGTTGCCGGTTGTCCTGATAATGTTACATTCTCTTCTGCAATAGGGACATTTCTCTCAATAATTTTTTCCATAATCTAATCTATTTATTGTTTTTCTAGATGACAAATACGGGTAGAAATGGTTTAATGATTTAATAAAGTTTGAAGTTTGTGATAAATAGAAAGTTCTTGAACAAGCTAGACAAGACTTTATTTGCGGGCAATGTTTTATTTCTTTTTTTAAATGACTTTGCCTTGTAAAGGGAGTGCTCCTCTGTCCTTTCAATTGAAAAATAAGTTTTTTAAAAAGCGGTTTTTTCGGTCTGTTTGAGGTTCATCTGCAAAATCGTGGGGAAGGACTTTGGTTCTTGAAGGATTGTTTTGTTCTCTGATAACTTCCAGAAATGTTCTTGACGTATCAGTTTTTCTCTTGAGGAAGTTCGGATGTTTATGCCCTCACTGTCTGTATAACAGGCTAATTATAAACAACTTATATGCAGATGGTAAAAATATTTGTTCTCACTTATGCTCTCATGCTCTCATAACGTTCTGAAACATATTTTCGTGTAACATGCTTGTCCTCAGTTATATACATATTATTGTGGGCTATTCCAGGCTTGATAGGAAGTAGGGTGTTTTCAGGCTTTTTTCTCGCAAGAAGTGTGCATAAGGGGGGGGACTTCCATAGAATGACGGTTTACAAAGTTCCGGTAACGGTAAAAAAGATCAAGACGTTTTTAAAAAAGATAACCGCCTTTTAAAAAAACGCCCTTGTCTTTGATATGGAATTTTATTTTGGACATATAATTATACATACGTCCGCACAAGTCTGTACGTATGTATAACTATATGGGAATATACGTGTACAAACATGTTTTCTGATGCGGGAAAAACATACTTTGGCATTCCCTATATTTTTGCAAAAGCAATCTTACTTTGGTTTTTGCCTTTTTCATTTTTAGCAGTGACACTTTTTTTGGGGGGGCTAACAAGGATAAAATAAAAAAGGCTATCTTCCCAGACAGCCAATCTTTTGTTAACCTTAAATCTAATACTATGAAAAACACAGTGCAAATATACGAATTTCTGAGATGGGTTCCAAATTCTTAGAAAAGAAAAAAAGCTTGTTATAACATGGTTTAGCAAATGAACTTTTTTCTTAACAAATAGCAGATTGAAAGAGTGGAATTGGTTGCTTTTTTGTTCAACGGAAATAAAACATGCTTGTTGCGGCAATAACTCATTGTATTATTCTTAATTCGATTATTTCCATTATCTTTGCACTCCCAAAATGCTTGTTGATATGCAGTTGTTAAAAGCATAATGGATATTATAGGCAGATTGTTTCCAGATAAAAAATAGATTAGAATATATGTTGTCTCATGGTATTTATTCAGTAATTTTGCTGATTTTTTCAAATGTCTTTATGACGTTTGCTTGGTATGGTCATTTAAAAATGCGACAAGAGTTTAGTTGGTTTGCAGCCCTTCCGTTGATTGGTGTGATTGCACTTAGTTGGGCAATTGCTTTTTTTGAATATTGTCTTCAGGTTCCTGCCAATCGTCTTGGGTTTAAAGATAGTGGAGGACCGTTTGATATTATGCAACTCAAGGTGATTCAAGAAGTTATCACATTGGCTGTATTTACATTATTTTCTGTTTGGGCATTTAAAACAGAACTGAAGTGGAATCATTTAGCGGCTTTTCTTTGTCTGGTCCTTGCCGTTTATTTTGTCTTTAAGAAGTAATGAGTTTTGGTTAATAATTGCTGAATCCTTTTTGATAAGCAAAGTGTCTTGTTTGGGCAATGAATCTTGTTCAGATACTTTGCTGATTCTAGGAAACAAGATGGAATCCTGTCGGGTTGGTACGTAACTTTGATAGATTTTCCAACCTTTGGCACGATTACGATTACGTCGGATGGCACGTCCTCGTTTGGTTAAAGATTCATACAGGAATTTGTCGGTATCCAGTCCTCCTATTAATGGGTTATTACTGGGAGTTACCGTTTGATCCATGCCGGCAGGTAATATTACATAGCCGTTTTGCAAACCGGGAATCAGTTTGATATTTAGTTTCCATGATATTGTCAGAGAGTCTTTTCTTTTTCAAGAAAATGGGATCATTAACCGGATCTTCATGCCATGTGGTGTAAGGAGTGTAGGGAGTAAGACGCACAAAGTTAGGGCGTACCCATTTGGTTGTGTCGCCGAAGTTTTTAGGCAAGTCTTTCAGAAACTTCATCCACGGTTTGTCTTCGGACATGAATGGAGTACCTTTTATATTGTCTTTGTCCGATTTAAAGTCGAAATGGATAGACTTTACGGCTTCTGTGTTAATTTTTAGTTCTCCATCTCCATTCAATAGCTCCTGTAAACGAATCGAGTCCTGTTTGTTCCATTGTGCTTGTGCTGTCAGTATACTGATAGTGCAGAATAATATGCTAAAATTTACCCTCTGGGTCATTCGTTTTTTCTTTATGATTATAATTGGTAACAAAAGTAATCTGGAGTGAGTTTAATGCTGGTTAAATTTGAGTTATTAATTGTTTATAATGTGAATACTTTAAATTTTATTTGGTTAATAAAAGGATTCGTTTACACCTCTTTTGTTGTTATGGAGCACACTTCATATAGACATTTAGATAGTTACCTCAATATTTGGTAATAAAGTTTTGTATTTTATCTCCAGATATAGTGACAGAGTTCATATTCATGGTATGTATTTCAATTGATGTCAGTACATTGGTCAGATAGGCGATATAGGTCTATATGGATTTATGGGGTCCATTCTGTCTGTGTGATTTATTTTCGGTATAGAATAAAAATAGCCCGTTAATTTTTAATAACGGGCTAAATTAGTGAAAATGATAATATTTATTTGGAGGAGAGTTGTGCATGCATGGAAGCAGCTGCTTTACGTCCGTCACCCATTGCAAGGATAACTGTAGCTCCACCACGCACAATATCGCCACCGGCATAAATAGTCGGGATTGACGATTGCATATTTTCATTTACGGCAATTGTTCCTTTGCGTCCCAATTCCAATCCCGGGATGGAACTGGGAACAATCGGGTTAGGGGAGACGCCTACGCTGACTATCGCCATATCAATGTCAATGGTTTCTGTTGCTCCTGGAATAGCTATCGGACTGCGACGGCCGGAAGCATCTGGTTCGCCTAATTCCATTTTCTGTAAAACGACTTGTTTCACACGCCCCTTTTCATCGGCAATATATTCTATGGGGTTATGCAGAGTCAGGAATTCCACACCTTCTTCTTTAGCATGTTTCACTTCCTCCAGACGGGCAGGCATTTCTTCTTCCGAACGGCGATAAATAATCATTGCGCGTTCTGCTCCTAAGCGGCGTGCTGTGCGGACAGAGTCCATAGCTGTGTTACCACCGCCGATTACTGCTACGCGTTTGCCGAATGTTACAGGAGTATCCGAATCCTCGCTGGCTGCATCCATTAGATTTACACGGGTCAGATATTCGTTGGAAGACATGATATTGATAGAATTTTCACCCGGGATATTCATGAAGTTGGGGAGCCCGGCACCTGATGCTACAAATATACCTTTGAAATCTTCTGCTTCCAAGTCTTCCACACTGATTGTCGTTCCTACGATGCAGTCCTTCATGAATTTGACACCCATCTTGGATAAATTGTCAATTTCTACATCTACGATTTTATTGGGTAGGCGGAATTCGGGAATCCCATATTTTAATACACCCCCTATTTCATGTAAAGCTTCGAATACAGTGACATCGTATCCCTGTTTAGCCATATCTCCGGCAAATGAGAGTCCGGCAGGACCTGAACCGATAACAGCCACTTTTATATTGTTCTTTTGCGCTACTTCCGGTACGGATATTTGACCGCTTTCACGTTCGTAATCAGCAGCAAAACGTTCCAAATAGCCTATGGCAACGGCTTCGTGTCCGGCTTTCAGATGAGTGCATTGTGATTCACACTGTTTTTCTTGAGGACATACACGCCCGCAGACAGCAGGTAATGCACTGGTTGCTTTTAAGGTTTTGGCAGCTTCAAGGAATTCACCGCGTTCTATATTTTTGATGAATTTCGGGATATTGATTCCTACGGGGCATCCGTTCATACAAGTAGGGTTGGGGCAGTCCAAACAACGTTTTGCTTCCGTTACAGCTTGCTCTTCATTCAAACCTAGATTGACTTCTTCCTTACGGCTATGTGAACGGTATTCTGCATCCAGTTCGTTCATTTTTACACGGGGGATAGCCATTCGTTCTTTAGGTTTCATGGCTTTACGTAAGCTTGCACGCCATTCGGCATCCCGGCCGTCCAGTTCTTTAGTCGCTTCACAAGTCGTCGGCTTTTCGGTGTCTAGTTTGTGAATTTCTTCTTTTTCTATATCTTTGAAAGCTCCCATGCGTTTCAACATTTCGTCAAAATCTACTTGATGGCCGTCGAATTCCGGACCGTCAACACAAACAAAACGTGTTTTGCCTCCTACAGTGATACGGCAGGCACCACACATGCCGGTTCCATCCACCATAATGGTGTTCAGAGAAACGTCTGTGGGAATTTCATATTTTTTAGTCAGCAGACAAACGAATTTCATCATGATGGCAGGACCGATGGCGAAACATTTGTTTACTGTTTCACGTTTGATTACTTCCTCCACACCTTCAGTCACTAATCCTTTATGCCCGTATGAGCCGTCGTCTGTCATAATGATTACTTCATCAGAACTTTCACGCATTTCTTTCTCAAGGATAATTAATTCTTTGGTACGTCCGGCCAATACGGTAATTACACGGTTGCCGGCAGCTTTCAAAGCCTGTACGATAGGAAGCATCGGAGCAACGCCTACTCCTCCTCCGGCACAGACTACAGTTCCGAAATTTTCAATGTGGGTGGCTTTACCCAGCGGACCAACAACATCTGTAATATAATCTCCTTCGTTCAATTCACAAAGTCGTGTAGAAGAAAGACCAACTTCCTGTACTACCAGTGTGATGGTACCTTTTACGGGATCGGCACCGGCGATAGTAAGTGGCATACGTTCTCCTTTTTCACCGACACGAACAATTACGAAATGTCCGGCCTTACGCGACTTAGCAATCAGAGGTGCTTCTATAACCAATTTAAAGACCTTTTCCGAGAAATGTTCTTTTGAAATAATCTTATTCATTTTGCTATACTGTAAGTTAGTTATTTTTCTGAGTTGATTGTCAAATTGATAATTTATGCAAAGGTAGGATTATATTTTTTAAAGACAAAAGAAAAGCCGCCCTTTTGTGAGGGGCGGCTGATCCTATCATGATAAATCCGTTTTTGATTTTGTTGCAGTTTGTTCTTGATGTGAAAAAAGAGATTATTTCTTTTGTTCTGATTTTTTATATCCTATCATTCCATAATATAGGATGAAAAGGAAACAGGGGAACACAGATCCAGTAGGAGGTCTGGAAGCTAGTTGCATCTTGAACCACACCGCGCACCCATGGCATAACCGCTCCACCGGCAATGGCCATGGTTAGCAATGAAGAGCCGGCTTTGGTGAATTTGCCGAGATCCGCCATTGCGAGAGGCCATAATGCGGGCCACATTAATGAGCATCCTAATGCCATAAAGAATATGCAGTAGACTGAAATTTCAGCCGGCATGGTCGCTACTAGTGCAGAACCAATGATGGCTATGATGGCACATATTTTCATTGCGGTAGCCTGGCTCAGATATTTAGGGATTAAGGTTGCGCCGCAAATGTATCCTACTACCATACCGATGGAAGGGATAAATCCGTAATTGTCACCCGGCAGCTCCAATGCTTTGGCATATCCGGTTGCAGTTGCCAAGGCTATGGTTTCCACACCTACATAAAGGAAAAGAGCAAGTACTCCTAATAGCAAGTGAGGAAATTGCATGATGGAAGTTTTACCTTCTGCATACGGACAGGCAACCGCTTCTTCCGCATCTGTGGCGGCATCCTCTCCGGCAGCTTTTACTTCAGGCAGTGGAGCCATTAAGGCAATAATGCCTAATACAACGAAAATACCGACAATAATACCAAATGGCTGGAACAAATCTTCCATTTTTATTTGGTCTATGGTTTTGCCGATTACTAAGGTAATAAAAAAAGAGTAGTAGCAGGCCAAGCCAGTTTGTTGCAAATACCCATGATGGAAATACGTTTTGCGGCAGACTCTATAGGTCCAAGAATAGTTACATATGGATTTACTGACGCTTGGAGTACTGCATTGGCGGCACCACAGATGAATGAGGCGAAAAGAAACCATACAATAGATTCTGTTGCGGCTGCTTGGATGAATAATCCGAAAGCGATCGCGAAAATGATGAATGAAAGAGCCATTGTTTTTTTGTAACCGATGGCTTCAATGCATTTGGTGGCCGGTATACCAAAAATTAGGAATGGAACAAACGTGGCGGCAAGCAGAAGATTGGATTCTGAAGCCGACATTTCCATTGACCGTTCTAATACCGGCATCGGGAAAGAGTTAATGCCCAATGCAAAACCAATTGCAAAAAACATCATGCCTACAAAGGCAAGAGGTACCATGAAATTTTTCTGTGAAGTATTCATAATAATAGGTTAAATGGTTAGTAATCAGGTTGAAATAATAAAAAAAGAATGTCATTCTGCATACAAGACAGAATCTGTCGGGAAAGATCGGATTCTGAATAATACTCAGAATGACATTCAATATATGTAATTAGCTGTTATTAGTCAATCATCTCGAATCCGCAATAAGGAACTAATGCTTTAGGGATACGGATACCTTCCGGAGTCTGATTATTTTCTAATAAGGCTGCAACAATACGCGGCAAAGCCAGTGCGGAACCGTTCAAAGTATGGCATAATTCTGTTTTCTTTTCGGCAGAACGGTAACGGCATTTCAGGCGATTAGCCTGATACGTATCGAAATTGGATACAGAACTTACTTCCAGCCAACGCTGTTGTGCTTCCGAATAAACCTCAAAGTCAAAGCAAAGTGCAGCTGTAAAACTCATATCACCACCGCAAAGGCGGAGAATGCGATAGGGGAGTTCTAATTTCTTCAATAGACCTTCTACATGGTCCAACATTTCCTGATGTGACTGTTTGGAATGTTCGGGTTTGTCAATGCGTACCAGTTCTACTTTTGAGAATTCGTGCAAACGGTTCAAGCCACGTACGTCTTTGCCGTAAGATCCGGCTTCACGACGGAAACATTGAGTATATGCACAATTCTTGATAGGCAATTGTTTTTCGTCCAAAATCACGTCACGATAGATATTGGTTACAGGAACTTCTGCGGTTGGAATCAAGTACAAATCATCTACTTCGCAATGATACATTTGTCCTTCTTTGTCGGGAAGTTGTCCTGTTCCGTAGCCTGATGCAGTGTTTACTACCGTCGGTGGCATGATTTCTTCGTAACCGGAAGCGCGGGCTTCATCCAGGAAGAAATTGATTAATGCGCGTTGAAGACGTGCTCCTTTACCTTTATATACAGGAAAACCTGCCCCTGTGATTTTCACGCCTAGGTCAAAATCTATCAAGTCGTATTTTTTGGCAAGTTCCCAATGAGGAAGTGCATTCTTGGGGAGTTCGGTTTCCATACCGCCCATTTTTTTCCACCACATTGTCTTCAGCGCTTACACCTTCGGGCACACTGTCGTAAGGAACATTAGGAATGGTGTAAAGCAGGTTGGTCATGTCTTCCTGTGCTTTGTCCATTTCTGCTTGTAAAGCTTTGCTGGTTTCTTTGATTTCGGCTACACGTGTTTTAGCGGTTTCAGCATCTTCTTTCTTCCCTTCTTTCATCAGTTGCCCGATAGATTTGGAGAGCGAGTTCACTTCTGCCAGGTTTTTATCTAATTGATTCTGCGTGCTACGTCTTTTGTCATTGAATGCAAGCACTTGTTCTATCGTTGCTTTTGCATCTTTAAAATGCTTCTTTTCCAGTCCGCGGATTACCTCTTCCGTATTCTCTGTAATTTGTTTAATGGTAAGCATATCTTTTCAGTCTTTTTGATATTTCTTGAATTAATGGACAAAGATAGATAAAAAAATGGTAAGGTGTATGAGTTATTCGTTACTTTTGCATCCGGATTAGAAAATGAAAAGTAAGAAGGATGAATTATCTTGAGATAGCGGGCACTTTAATCGGTCTGCTTTATTTATGGTTTGAATATAAGGCGAGCATTTGGTTGTGGCCGGTCAGTGTTATTATGCCTGCCATTTATATAGTTGTTTATTATCAAGTGGGTCTGTATGCCGATTCTGCTATCAGCATCTATTATTTGTTGGCTGGAATTTATGGTTGGTGGATGTGGTTGCGCCATACGCCGGATAAAGGGGAGAAGCCTGTTTCCGGCACACCGTCTAAGCTGCTGTTGCCTATGTTTGTTGTGCTGCTTGTGGTGTTTGTGCTGATAGGGATTATTCTCGAAACTTGTACAGATAGTACGGTGCCCTGGTGGGATAGTTTTACAACAGCACTTAGTATTATTGCCATGTGGATGCTTGCACATAAATATGTGGAACAATGGTTGGTATGGCTGGTTGTTGATATTGTTTCTTGTGGTATCTATATTTACAAAGATTTATATTTCACTTCTTTTTTATATGGACTTTATACGGTAATCGCTTTTTTCGGTTATTTGAAGTGGAAACAATTAATGAATTTATCTTATGAAAGAGTATAAATTGCCGATAGGATGTGACGTGCCGGAAACAATTATTCTGGCTGATGGTGATTTCCCTTCCCATCCGTTGGCACTGGAGTGGTTGAGGCAGTGTCCTTATGTGGTTTGTTGTGACGGGGCAGCAAATACTTATATTCGTTCAGGTAGAATGCCGGAAGCCATTGTTGGCGATGGCGATTCTTTATTGCCGGATATTAAAGAGCGATATGCTTCGTTGATTCATAGTGAGACAGAGCAGGAAACAAATGATTTGAGTAAGGCATTTCGCTTCTGCTTATCACAGGAGAGGAAGCGTATTACTATCATGGGGGCTACAGGAAAAAAGAGAAGATCATACAATAGGGAATGTCAGCTTGCTGGCGGATTATATGGAGCAGGCGGAGGTTAGTATGATGACTGATTATGGTATCTTTGTTCCCATAAGGGAGGACAGTATGTTTGAATCTTATATCGGTCAGCAGATTTCTGTTTTTAATATGAATAGTACGGCTTTATCTGCCGAAGGGTTGGCTTATCCTTTGTCTGTGTTTACCAATTGGTGGCAAGGGACTTTGAATGAGGCATTGGCCAGGCATTTTATAATCCGGACTGAAGGTAAGGTCTTAGTGTTCAGGGTATTCTAAAAAGAAAAGACTCTTCAAGGAATGAAGAGTCTTTCAATTTTTTTTTTATTTTGTAACTGATTATGCTTCTACAGCCGGAACAACAGAAACAGATCTTCTGTCATTGCGACCTACTTTGAAACATACTGTACCATCTACTAAAGCGAAAAGAGTATGGTCACGTCCCATACCGATGTTTTCACCCGGATGGAATTCTGTACCTCTCTGACGAACAATGATGTTACCTGCTTTACAAGCCTGTCCACCAAATATCTTAACGCCTAATCTCTTACTTGCTGATTCACGGCCGTTCTTAGAACTACCTACACCTTTTTTATGTGCCATTTCTTCTTAAATTTTAAATGATTAAGCAATAACTTGTTTAATAGTTAACTCTGTAAACTGCTGGCGGTGACCGTTCAGTTTTCTATAACCTTTTCTTCTCTTTTTGTGGAATACAAGTACTTTATCGCCTTTTACTAGCGGAGATACTACTTCACAAACTACCTTGGCACCTTCTACAGTAGGAGCACCTACAGTTACTGTTCCATTGTTGTCTACCAACAATACTTTTTCAAATTCAACAGTTGCGCCGTTTTCTGCGTTCTGAATGTGGTGGTGTACAAACAGTTTTTTGCCTTCTTCAGCTTTGAACTGCTGACCGTTAATTTCTACAATTACGTACATCTTTTTTATAATATTAAACGGTTTTCTCCGTAAGGTGGAATGCATCACTGCCTTCACTTTTTCTACCTCATCGGACTAAATCGGGCACAAAATTACTATATTTATTTATATCTGCAAAGAAAAAAATCATCTTCTTTTTTTTCTTGTACTCAATGTTTTTATTCATATTGCATTTTGTGGATGCGCGATTGTATAAATAAGGTTTGTGTGATTGTACTTTTTTATTTACCCCATTGTATAATATAGGCTATCAATACGATGATGCCTATAATGATAGAACAGACTAGCAACAGTCCCAAAAAGCAATACCAAAACATGATTATTGTACGGCAGAAACTTTTCCACCAGGAAAGTCCAAACAGTTGGCGGTAATCCCAGACAAATAATATAAAGATTGCTTTGTAACTTAAATCAAAAATATCATTCAAATGTGCTGTGTTCCGGTAAATGGCAGGATCAGTAAAGAAATCCATAAGATTTGGCAGGCTATATAAACTTGTGCAAAAAAGTTTTCCGTCAGATTTAGTCTACGTCCGATAGAGGTCCGGCAGAAGCTTAACCGGGTGCTTATTGTAAAAAGAGGGAGCAGAGCAAGGATGCTGAAGGCTTTGTTGCCATGTATCCAACTTTTCATCAGGTTACCGACTGCAGAGAGAAAACTATTTTCTGTAAAATAATTGTTTGTCATTTCGTTGAAAACATTTTTTATTTCACTTCCGGCTTCGCTCAAATCATTCCAGATATCTTGATCTTCATAGGGATTATCTTGTTGGGCCATGTTTGCCAATATGTTTTTTCTTATTTCCGATATGGTTGAGTCTTGTTTGTTGGCTTCTCTTCCTAAAGTGGCCATCCGTAAGCTATCTTGTCTTGCCAAAGTCGTACCAATTTCTTTCATCAGACCTCTCCAGTCATCAATCTCGCCGTTTTTTTGCTTTTTATATTTTTTGTTTAAGCTCCTTTTTTATTTGTTTGCTTATTTCTTTTTTTAGCTCATTGGGGTCTTGATTGCTGAATTTTGCATCGATTTGTGCTTGTATTGATTCTGATAAACTGTGAGTTTGGGCCCACTGTGCACTGTCTGCATAGGTAATACTTTGTCCTAGATAATATTTGGTACAACTGTCTGATGTCTGTTCCTGTTGGTACTTGATGTCGTCCATCAGGCTGGCGATAGTAGGCTCTTCTTCCATTTCCTTTTCCGATAGTTTTATCGCTGCCGGGTCAATGAGCTGTACGCCCATGATGTATAGAGCAGCCAGAACGAACAAGGTTTGAAATGGTTTATAGTAATGTACACGTTTTCCCTTCAGATAATCCCGTATCATGTATCCTGGTCGGTAGAGTAGTTCTATCAGGTTACGGCTGAAACCATTGTCTATGTTAAAGAATCCGCTCAAAATATTCTGAAAGGCATTTCGTATGGTGAAAACGTGGTGTGTGGTGGTTTTGTCCGCAATGGGGACAATAATTCCCTTGAAATGTGTTTCCGCAGTTCTTACAGACGCAACATGTCGGATTCTCTTTTTATTTCATGTTTTCCTCTTATTTGTTTTTGATGGAGCAGTTTGTAGAAGGCTACTATTTTTTGGGGAAAACAGGAAGAATAAAAGAACTTTTCCGGAAAATGTTTGTCTGGTTCGTAAGGGGTGAATTTATGAATTAATGGAAGTAACGAAAGATTGTCTAGTATTTGCCGGTGTGGGTAGACCATCAGTTCTTCACGGGTTGTCATACCATTGAGCACACCTACGAAGTCTACTTTGGCTGCTTGGGCGGTTTCTGCGTCCACTGTGCTGTCACCGATGTAGAGTGTTTCGCTTTTTCCGGCGATGCAGCCGGCGTAGTGCTTTTTTTTATACCTTGGGGATCTGGCTTGGCTTGCTTTACATCCTCTCCTCCGATAATAATGTCAAAAAAATCTTTCGGAAAATGTTGGTCTACCATTTCGCGGATACGAAAACGGAATTTAGTGGAAATGATACCTATTTGGGCGCCTTGACTTTTCAGTGTTTTCAGTACGGTAACCGTTTCAGGAAAAAAGAAAGTGTTGACAGTCATGTATGTATCTGCTTCCTTTACATATTCTTTTTTATATTCGGCTAATGTTTCGGGGGTAGTGATTCCGCTCAAAATACTGAATGAATCTTCCAGTGTTTTTCCAATGGTGCGTTTTATGGCTTCATCACTGATGCCCGTATGCCCATGGCGTTCCAGTACATTGCGAAAACAGATAACGATGCCGCGTGAAGAATCGGCTAGTGTGTAATCAAAATCAAAAAGGTATGTTGTGTATTTCATTCTTTCAAATTAAACTCATTTTAATGTAATGAATATATTGCCCGGAAGGATCTTGTCAAGGACGGCCTCCACTTAACCAGTGTTTACGATAATAATCTTCATTCAGGCTGCTGATTATGACATGACTCCCCGGCTGGTACTGGCATGGATAAACTTATTATCTTTCAAATAAATACCTACATGACTGGCAATCCGTTTTTTTCTACCGTTATGGAAGAATACCAAATCTCCTTCGCGCAAGTTTCTCTTACTTACTTTATGGCAATCTTGGGTACGTTGGTCATCTGAGTTACGTTTCAGCTTTTTGTGGTATACCTTTTTATATAAATGTGAAGTCAGTCCGGAACAGTCCACTCCCCGTTTGCTGTTACCACCGCCACGGTAGGGGACTCCCAGCCATGCTGCTGATTCTACGTACAGTTGGTGATTGTCTTTCATGTCAATATCCATATTCAGACGGATGGAGGCACGCGCCAGTTCCTTGTAGTTATAACGTGGGGCAGAGGTACCGCATGAAACCAACAACATGGCCAGTGTACCTAATACCAGCAAATGGGATAGTAGTTTTTTCATTCTGTTACATTAAAATAGTCCTCTAATTCCTTTTCGGCGGAATTCCCTTTATTGTCAATATCTCGGATAATCTTTCCGTTTTCCAACAGAGCGATGCGTGGGCATATATCTACTGTGTGGTTCAGATTATGGCTGGATACCAGTATGGTGGCTCCGGTTTCTTCATTATAAGCTTTCAGTAAATGCTTGATAATGGACTGCGAACTAGGGTCCAGAAAGTTGAACGGTTCATCTAGAACCAGTACCTGCGGTTGGTGCAGCATAGCCGAAATGATACCTATTTTCTGTTTGTTGCCTGCCGAATAGTTACGAATCAGTTTTTTTTGTCCGATGACTTCGCCATTCATAAAACGTTCAAACCTAGCGACACGTTTATCTACTTCTTCTTTTGTTAACCCGTACATTTTTCCTACAAAGTAGAAATATTCTTCGGGGGTAAGATAATCTATCAGGAAACCTTCGTCAATGAAAGCTCCCGTTATATTTTTCCATTCCTCACTCCGGCTCACATCGATGTTTCCGATATGTACACTGCCTCCGTCGGCTTTCAGCAAGTCCAGCATCAGGCGGAACAGGGTCGTTTTTCCTGCTCCGTTATTGCCCACCAGTCCCAACATGTCACCGCTTTGAATGGAATAATTTTCTATGTCTACAGCCACTTTCGGGCCAAAGTTCTTTTGTAATTGGTTTATTATGATATTCATACGCAATTCGTTTTAACGTGAGTCACGGAAGCCTTCCATATTCTCATAACGGCGCTTCATGAAACGGTTATAGATATTTTTTATCCAAATATTGTGGGTTGCAATCAGTAACAACCCTATAATCATCATGATGATGCAGGCTGTATCCTGTTCAAAGAAAGCCGTCAGAGCTTTGTTGATAATCAAGGGCAGGAAAAAAGCACATGAGATGATAATGGTCTGGAATAAGGAACTTCCCCGATTGCTTCGCATGACATTGGCGTTTAACGGGAGTGTCTTTTTATTGTACACAGCCAGTTGCAGCATCATGGCGAATACGAATCCTGCTGTAAACAGCATATAGGATAGAGCCATGAAGAAGGGTATCTTGCCTTTAGCTACAGGGATCATCATAATCAGGAAAGGGATGAACACGATGATGCAGTTCAGGTAATACTTGGCACGAAGCAAGTTATAGATAGATTCCTTACGGCTCATAAGACCATCCAGATAGTTGCCCTCAAAAGACATCACTTGCCCCAGGGTCATGATACTTAAAATGGCAAAATTGTATATGCAGATAAAATTTATCATTCCTGTTCCGTCATACACATCCGTGAAGGCAATCAGTGCCGAAAAAGCCAGCATGATGATAAATCCCATGCGGAATTGTGTCTTTACGGTTTTGTTACGGAAACACAGTTTTAGTTCCAGACGTAGATATTCACCTACGTCACCATAGCGGTCCAGGAATTTATATTCGGATACATGCTTCATCTTGGTGTCTTCCACTTTGGCTATTTCATTATAGATGAAGTGCAGCTGTAGCTTGCGATTTACTAGCAGAAGCAACAGTATGGCTGCTATGACACCTAGAAAGGAGAGTATGTTTCCTTCTATAAATCCTTCTCCCAAATTCATCATGAACGTGGAAACCGGGTTTCCTTCGGGAATAAATTCAGTTCCCGCTAATAATCCGTATACTCCGATCGGGAGAAGTATATAAAAGCAGTTTCTCATTCAGTAAAGTTTTGCATATCAAATACCAATAACTGTTCATAACCATCAGAAGCCAAATGCCGCACAGATAGCATAGGATGCCCGTGAATCCATAGAAACGGATAATCGTAAGCAGAGCAAAAGGTATGATCAGGAAAAACCAGAAGAAGTTGTAACTGCTGATTCCGGATTGTAGTAACAGGGTATCCACCAGCTTATTCTTTTTTACCGGCATAAGCAGATAGGGCTTGATCTCTTGCGACATGACCGGTTGGAGCATGAAGCGTAACAGGAAATCAAGTATCAGAAGATAAATCAATCCTTGGTTCATGATATGGTAAGGTTCCATGCTGGGAAAGATATCTTCAAAAGCAAAGGACAGCATGACCCCGATAAAGATGAGGTATGCTGCCCAAAAAGCGACCATAAAGTAAATTAAAAACTTGGCGAAGCGGTTCCTGTCAAATGCAGGATTCCGCTTGGCCGCAAGTTTTTGATTCTGTCTTATAATAGATAGAAGCATAGGCTTGGATTATTTTGTTTCTTCCGAGGTCATGCTTACTTCTACACGGTTATTCTGTTCCAACAAGGCTTTGGTAAATTCTTGCAGATTTTTAGCGGTAATGCTGTTTACGGTATTTGTGTAGCCGGTGTTCATATCTGTCCCTTCCCAGAAATATTCACCCAGTATATTTACCCAATAACTGTTTTCTTTGGCATTTTCCTTGTATTTCTTCAGCATGAATTCTTTTACCTTGTTCAAATTTTCGGCAGACGGTCCTTGGTCGACAAACTGATTCAGTTCATTCAAAATGATATCCGTCATTTTGGCACGTTTGGCAGGATCGGTATCGAAATAGATTTGCAGAACCGCTTTCTCTTTTGGATATTTGGTCAGACTGCCGAATGCGCTTACTCCGTACGTACCGCCTTCTTTTTCACGCACACTTTCGGTATACATGATATTCAGTATCTGTGAAAGCATACTCATCATGATTTGGTTTTTCAGAGTATATGCACATTTACCATTGTTGATAACCAGTACAGAGGCTTTGGGCGTTTCCAGTTTTTTGCTGAAAATGTTCTTATAGTCGCCTTGGCGCATATCAATGTGATTGTCACGGAAGGTTTCCTTGCGGTTGACAGAAGGCAAAGCTCCCAGATAAGTTGCAATTAACGGCTCTACTTCTTCCGGTTTGATGTTTCCTACAAAGATGAAAGTAAAGTCGCTGGCGTCTTTGAAACGGTCTTTGTACATCTCCATAACTTTGGCATAGTCAATCTTGTCCACCATGTCGGCTTTCATACGGATAGTACGCGGATGTCCCATATAGAGGGCTTTTTGTAATGTATCCTGTAAGGCAGTCATTGGGTTGGCCTCTTGATTTGCCAAAGATGCTTGTAGACGGTTCTTGAATGAAGTAAATGCATCGTTATCCATTCGTGGAGCCGTGAATGACAAATAGACTAATTGCATCAAGGTCTCAAAATCTTTGGGTGAGCAGCTTCCGCTCAGCCCTTCTGTATTACCACTGACGGAAGCACTTACACTAGCTTTTTTACCTGCCAATACTTTCTCTAGATCAACATTGCTGAAGTTACCCAAGCCGCCGATACTTGCCACATCATTCATGACATTGATATTGATAATTTCATCATTCGGGAACAAGGAACTGCCACCCGGACTGAAAGCTCTCATTCTGATTTCATCCGCTTTGAAGTCGGTTTGCTTTAAGATAACGCGTACTCCATTGGACAGAGTGAAGATTGTAGAACCGAACGGACCATTTTCCTGTTTTGTAATCTTTCCGCCTTGGGGCTTTTCAGGAATCAAAGGTTCATCAAAAAGAAACTTTGTCTTCATAAGCAGTCAGTGTTTCAGCTTTTACCTTATTGATAGCAGCCAAAACTTCTTTCTTGGATGGAACTTTCAATCCTTCCTTTTCAGGGAAGAATACGTTTACTACCAGATTGCTGTCGGTAACCAAGGCCGGGATCAGACTGTTTACCATTTCCACAGACAGGTTGGGGACGATCTGATTCATAATGGCATATTCATTATCAATACCTGGAATTGGTTCGTTGTCAATGAAGTGGCGTACATATTCATCCACGTATGCACCGTTTTTCACTTTATTGCGTTCGTTGTATGCAGATTCCAGCATACGCAGATAATAGTCCGCTTTGGCGCGGGCATATTCGGACGCGGTGAAACCAAATTTGTGGACCCGTTCAATTTCACGTACAATGGCGGTTATTGCACTGTCAATTCCGTCTTCCTTGCTTGCTACTATTCCTGTAAAGGCATCTTTTGTTTTGGAAATCAGAAATTCTTGGTCGCTGACTTGAGCGAAGATGAAAGGAGGATTGGCTGTTTGGGTCAGTTCGTTCAGACGGGCGTTCAACATATTTTCTATCATGGATTTCATGTAGTTCACTACCAGATAATCCATGTTTCCCTTTTGTTCATTAGGAATAGCTTCATGTTTGTAGCATAAATAAGCTACTGGGTTTGCCTGTTCTTTATCTGTTTCTATTGCTACAATAGTTTCCTTATTGTCGGGAACTTGGAAGTATTCTCGTTCTACCGGGTTGTCTGGCATTTTAATAGGAGAGAATATCTTCTTAATCTTTGCCTCAATCTTGTCTACATCTATATCGCCTACTACGACAATACCCTGTTGGTCCGGACGATACCATTTTTCATAATAATCGCGTAATGCCTGATAAGGGAAATTGTCTACTACTTCCATAATGCCGATGGGAAGCCTATAGGCATATTTACTTCCCGGATAAAGGGTAGGGAGGGCTTTTTTTCGTACATACGCATCATAGCGTTTGTGCTAGTACGCCATTCTTCATGAATCACACCGCGTTCGCTGTCTATTTCCTTAGGGTCCAGTGTCAGGTCGTCGGCCCAGTCATGCAAAATCAGCAAACAAGAATCTACAACGCCGTCACGTATCACGGGAACATTGGAAATATTGTATACGGTTTCATCTATGCTGGTATAAGCATTCAGGTTTTCACCGAATTTCACCCCTATGCTTTCCAGATATTGGATGAGGGTTTTGTCGGGAAAGTTTTTAGTCCCGTTAAAGCACATGTGTTCTAAGAAGTGTGCCAAGCCTCGCTGGTTGTCTTCTTCCAAAATGGAACCTACTTTTTGAGCGATGTAGAAATCGGCTCTTTTTTCCGGGAGTTCGTTGTGACGGATGTAATAAGTTAATCCGTTGTCCAATTTGCCGATGCGAACGTTAGGGTCCGTCGGGATGGGAGGCATTTGCTGTTGTGCAAAGCCCACCGACACGCTGCCTAGAATAATCCAGGCAGCTGCCATCTTCCTAAGAAAATGTGTCATAGTGTTTGTTGTGGGGTTAGTTTGTTTTTATTATAATAAGTCGTTGGCAGATAGGTATCTTTCTGCTTCTATGGCAGCCTTGCAGCCACTTCCGGCAGCAGTGATAGCCTGACGATAATGCGGGTCGGCCACATCACCGGCAGCGAACACACCGGGAACCTTCGTACGCGGAGTACCTGCTTCTGTTATAATGTAGCCTACTTCGTCTGTGTCCAAATAATCCTTGAAAATGTCTGAATTGGGCTTATGGCCGATAGCCAGAAAGAATCCGTCGATGGGCAAGTCATAACATTCTTCGTTGCATTCACCCTGACGCTTTACCAAATGAACGCCTTCTACGCCATTCTCTCCGTATAAGCCGACAGCGTTGTGTTCGAACAGTACCTTGATGTTAGGATGGTTCATAACACGTGCTTGCATAATCTTGGATGCGCGTAAGAACGGTTTACGTACAATCAGGTAAACCTGTTTGGCCAGTCCTGCCAGATAGACAGCCTCCTCGCAAGCAGTGTCACCGCCACCTACTACAGCTACGGTTTTCTTGCGATAGAAGAAACCGTCGCAGGTGGCGCAGGCGCTTACACCCATTCCGGCATATTTCTGTTCGTCTTCCAAGCCTAGATATTTGGCGGTGGCACCTGTGGATATAATTACAGTTTCTGCCTCAATCCCTTTTTCGTCATCAATGGTGATACGGTAAGGACGTTTGCTCAGGTCGGCGGAGGTTGCAATGCCATTGCGGATATCCGCGCCGAAGCGTTCTGCTTGTTTGCGCAAGTCCTCCATCAGTTGGGTACCGCTGATACCTTCGGGATATCCGGGGAAATTCTCCACCTCGGTAGTGATGGTCAACTGGCCTCCGGGCTGTAAGCCTTCATATAAGACCGGAGCGATGTTAGCGCGTCCTGTATAAATGGCTGCGGTATAGCCGGCAGGACCTGAGCCGATGATAAGGCATTTAACTTTTTCTGTACTCATAATACTTATTTCTTTACTTAATTTAATGAATATTATATTATCTCTCTATCTTGAACTCTGCTTGTTATCGTAAGTCTATCACTTCGGCATTTGGGAATTTCTTTTTATCAAACTTGAATGTCGCATTGTCCAGCGGCTGGTTGGTTTGGTAAGAAGTGACGATAATCTCATTTGCCGATTTATTACTTTGTTCTACCTTTATATATAAAGGCTGATATGTTTGGGAAACGAACAAGGTGATGGATGTGATATCCTGTTTATTCTCCGGAGTCAGTATCACTTCAAACCCCTGTTTGCCGTTACGGCTTTTGATCCCTGTATACTTATAGTTATATCCGCTTTTGTAAATGGATAACAGTGCATAAGGGTTGATGGTTTGCAATTCTTCCGGGGTAGGATTGCTCACATTCACTTCTTCGCTGCTTTCCAGATAACTCCATTGCGTTGTTCCGTCAAACCAGCTTTGTATTCCGCCACTGTTCAGATAGAACCGGTTGCCTTTTAGCAATAAGGTTCCATTTCCTGTCCCTCTCAAAGGTGGCACGGATGCCTCCGGCCTGTTGCAGGGCATTGGCGGTTTTGTCCAATATCTCCCGTGCCTGTTTGTCCTTTTTGTGCGGATAGGCTGACTGAAAGGAAAAGGATTAATACCAGTAAATATGTTCTTTTCATTTTTATCATAACATTATTAAACAACTTATTGTTGCAGATTGTTCAATTTCATTTCCAGGTCTGTTTCATCCATGCAGAGTACGTCACGCGCCTTGCTTCCTTGAGTGGGGCCAACAATTCCTGCTTTTTCCAGTTGGTCCATGATACGTCCCGCACGGTTGTAACCGATAGAGAACTTGCGCTGGATTAGCGAAGTAGAGCCTTGCTGATGAATCACTACCAGTCTGGCTGCGTCTTCAAACATAGGGTCTAACCGGTTCATGTCTACTTCGCCAACGCTGCTTTCACTCTCTTCGCCTACATATTCGGGCAACATGAATGCGGTGGTGTATCCTTGTTGTTTACTGATGTAATTGGCTATTTTTTCCACTTCAGGAGTATCCACGAATGCACATTGCACACGTACCGGATCATTACCTTGCAAGTAAAGCATATCTCCCTTACCAATCAGTTGTTGTGCTCCCGAACGGTCCAGAATAGTACGTGAGTCCATCATGGCAGCTACACGGAAGGCAACACGTGCCGGGAAGTTAGCTTTGATAGTACCGGTAATAATGTTCGTTGTCGGACGCTGGGTGGCGATAATGGCATGTATGCCTACTGCACGTGCCAACTGGGCGATACGGCAGATAGGCAATTCCACTTCCTTACCCGCTGTCATAATCAGGTCACCGAACTCGTCAATGATAATCACTATGTAAGGCATGAAGCGGTGTCCTTTTTCCGGATTCAACTGCCGGTTGATGAATTTCGCGTTATATTCCTTAATATTACGGCAACCGGCTTTACGCAGCAAGTCGTATCGGCTGTCCATCTCTATACATAGTGAGTTCAAGGTTTGTACCACTTTAGTAACATCAGTGATAATTGCATCTTCTCCATCGGGCAGTTTGGCCAGGAAATGTTTCTCAATCGGAGCATAGATGGCAAACTCCACCTTCTTGGGGTCTACAATTACAAACTTAAGTTCTGCCGGATGCTTCTTATATAATAAAGAGGTCACGATGGCATTTAATCCTACGGACTTACCCTGTCCGGTAGCACCGGCCACCAACATATGGGGGGCTTTTGCCAAGTCCACCATAAAGACTTCGTTGGTAATGGTCTTGCCTAACGCCACAGGCAGTTCATAGGTGGTTTCTTGGAACTTTTTGCTGTTCAGGATGGATTTCATCGGTACAATGCGCGGATTGGCATTCGGAACTTCAATACCGATAGTACCTTTACCCGGTATCGGGGCGATGATACGGATCCCCAGTGCCGACAAACTTAATGCGATATCATCCTCCAAGTTTCTGATTTTCGAGATACGAACTCCTTCTGCCGGAGTGATTTCGTATAATGTGATGGTAGGACCTACGCTTGCCTTGATAGAGCTGATTTCAATACCGAAGCTACGTAAAACCTTGATGATGCGGTCTTTGTTGGCGTTTTGCTCTTCCATGTCAATATTAGGACCATCATCTTCATATTCATTTAGCAAATCCAAACTAGGGAATTTGTAGTTTTCCAAATCCAGACGAGGGTTGTATGGTGGAAGTACGGGACCTTTGTACGCCTCGTCTTCTTCATTTGTTTCTTCACTGATTGAAAAATCAGGTTCATCTGTATTTTCAACTTCCTCTTCTTCGTTTGTGTAGGCAGGTTCTTCTATCACTGCCGGTTCGGTAACCTGCTTGCTCTCAAAAGGGAAGGGCACTTGTTCTTCCACTTTCCTCTTCTTTCTTTGTCGGCTGTTCTAATTCGAAATCTACGATAGCAGACCGGGATTAGAGAATTCTTTCCTGGATTCTTCCTTCCGGGGAGCTTCTTTAATCGGATTTTCTTCAGTCGCAGAAATTGTTTGATCCTTTTTTTCTTTCGTCTGAAGCTGGGACGCAGTGCTTTACGGATAACCAGTATGGTTTCGTTACTTAAATAGATAAAGAACAATAGTGCCGCTATGAACAGCAATAATCCCAAACCTGGAATCCCAATTTGTGAAATCAGCCAATTGCTTACATTATGTCCGTGCAATCCCCCCGGATAGATAAAACTATCCCCAAAGGTGCCGTCAAAAATAAATCCCAATGTGATAGAGAACCAGATGAGCAGGATGGAACAGGACATGAACCATTTCCAGATACGGAACTGATAGGCTTTCATTAATTTCATACCCACTACGGCCAGGAATAAAATGATAAAGTAAGCAGCTAAGCCGAAACATTCGTTTATAAGGAATTCGGCAAGTTGTGCACCGCGTGCTCCGGCGTAATTTTTTACATGATTGGCGGTTTGCATCAGTTCACCCGGCTGCTGATTATCCAAAATACTTTGGTCGGCGGCCCCCGTAAAGAAGAAAGAGGTAAATGCCAGTAACAGATAAACTGCAAAAATAACACTAATCAATCCGATTACAAAATGCGTTGTTTCATTCTTAAAAAAAGCGGAGAATCGTTTGGTTGATACCTTTTTAGGCTCTGTCTCCTTATCTGATTTTTTTTCTTTGCCATAGGTCTTCGTTCTATTTATTATTTCGCAAATGTACATGAAAAACATTAATTATTGCCTTATTTAATCTCTTTTTTCTTAACTTTGCGATTCAATTTTAATGTTTATGGAAAAGTACAGTCAGGTGATATTTGACAAAAATACAGTAGAATTTGTGACGGTGGCCGCCGAATATTGTGGCTTTCTGGAACGTGCCCGTGATATGAAACGCTATGATTTTGTAGATACTGCCTTAAAAATACTTCCGTTGCTTTATTTGAAAGCGACTTTGTTGCCTCCATGTGAACCGATAGGAGAGGATGAGCCTGAAATCTTCGTTACTGAAGAAGATTATGGAACTGATACGTAGGACTATAGCCGGTGTGTTAGGAGCCAAGGACGATTATCTGGAAGTGTTCTTGCCGGATATGGCATACAGTGACACGCCCATCAAAAAATGTATTTCAGAGGATTTGGCAGATATCTATCAGGATTTGAAGGACTTTATCAGTGTGTTCCAACTGGGCCTGAATGAAACGATGAACGATTCTTTAGTGGTCTGCAAGGAACATTTCAGAGAGTTTTGGGGACAACGGCTGGTAAACACTATGCGTGCTTTGCATGATGTGAAGTACAGCCCTGCCGATGATGGCGAGGAGGAAGAAATGGAAGATGAGAATTCATTATTATGAAACAAATAAAAGAAAACGATTACTAAAGCCGAGATAGCAGCAATGCCCAAGGTGCTTTTTCCGGGACGCATCTTCGTGATTTATACCGAGAGTGAGGCCGAAAAAGCGGTAGCCTATTTGAAAGATCAACGCATAGTGGGAGTGGATACGGAAACACGCCCTTCTTTTTAAAACGCGGTACTACCCATAAGGTAGCTTTGTTGCAAATATCTACGCAAGATACCTGTTTCTTGTTTCGCCTGAACCGGATAGGTATGCCCGATTCTCTGCAAGAGTTTTTTGATGAGCGATACCTTGAAGATAGGTTTGTCTCTGAAAGACGATTTTAACTCGTTGCGGAAACGTGAGGATGTGCATCCCGACCGGGGAAACTGGATAGAGTTACAGGACTATGTAGGACGATTCGGCATAGCTGACCGGAGTCTGCAAAAAATCTTCGCGAATTTGTTTGGTCAGAAGATTTCAAAAAGCCAGCGTCTTTCCAATTGGGAAGCGGATGTGCTCAGCGAGGGACAGAAACTATATGCAGCCACGGATGCGTGGGCTTGTGTGGAAATTTACAATTGCCTGACGGAATTGGAACGTACGGGCGGTTATGAGATAACAGAGGAAGAACCAATAGAAACAACAGTAAATACAAATGGCTTATAAAAAAGTATACCTGAAACCGGGTAAGGAAGAGTCGTTAAAGCGTTTTCATCCGTGGGTATTCTCCGGAGCTATCCAGCGCATTGAGGGAGAACCCGAAGAAGGCGAGATAGTGGATGTGTACACTTCGAAGAAAGAGTTTATAGCTTGCGGGCATTTCCAGATAGGAAGTATTGCCGTGCGCGTGCTCTCTTTCAAGGAAGGTGAGATTGATCATGAATTTTGGAAGCATAAACTGGAAGTGGCATACGATTTGCGCCGCAGTTTGGGTTTGGCCGGTAATCCTGCAAACAATACTTACCGTCTGGTTCATGGCGAAGGAGACAACTTGCCGGGCTTGATTATTGATGTATATGATCATACAGCTGTGATGCAGGCACATTCGGCCGGAATGCATGTTTACCGTATGGAGATAGCCGATGCCTTGTCCGAGGTGATGGGGGATGTAGTCCGGAACATTTATTATAAATCAGAAACCACATTGCCTTTCAAGGCGGATTTGGGAACCGGAGAATGGTTTTATCAAGGGGGAAGCTCCGAAAACATAGCGATGGAATACGGCTTGAAATTCCATGTGGATTGGCTGAAAGGTCAGAAAACAGGCTTTTTTGTGGATCAGCGTGAGAACCGCCATTTGTTGGAGCGTTATGCCAAAGGGCGTAATGTATTGAATATGTTCTGCTATACAGGAGGCTTTTCTTTCTATGCCATGCGTGGAGGCGCGAATCTGGTACATTCGGTAGACAGTTCGGCAAAAGCTATTGATCTTACCAATATGAACGTGGAATTAAATTTTCCGGGTGATACCCGTCATAAGGCGTATGCTGAGGATGCTTTTAAATACCTGGATCGTATGGGGGATCAATATGATTTGATAATTCTTGACCCTCCTGCATTTGCCAAACACAAGGATGCTCTCCGTAATGCATTGCGCGGCTATACGAAACTAAACGCTAAAGCATTTGAGAAAATCAAACCGGGAGGTATTCTGTTTACTTTCTCTTGCTCGCAGGTGGTAGATAAGATGAATTTCCGTAATGCGGTATTTACAGCTGCCGCACAAAGCGGACGTAGTGTGCGTATTCTGCATCAATTGACCCAGCCGGGAGATCACCCCGTAAATATTTACCATCCTGAAGGAGAGTATTTGAAAGGGCTGGTGTTGTATGTGGAATAATTTGATTGGTTTGTATAATCATATATAGTACAAAGGCGTTTTTACAGAATTTGAAACTGTAAAAGCGCCTTTAAAATTTAAATGATGTTAATTGAAAGCAAATAATTGTAGTGTTATTATGTTTGATAACATAAAACTACTTATCTTTGCACTGTGTTTTTCATGGTATTAGATTTAAGGTTAATGAAGATTGGGTGTCTGGGATAGATACCCTTCTTTTTTTATATATGATATAGACCGTTTTTTTAAAGCTTCTTCCTGAAAGAAAGATTTGCTCTGTTTTTTTCTTCCACTCCTTACATTTTCTCTTTTGGGGTGACAGCCCTCTGTTGGTTCTTCTTCAATGCTGTCGGCATAGTTTGTTCTGCCTGGGTTTAAAGCTTTATACACGCTTTCCTAAGCCTTTTCGGGCTGATGATTAAGGAGATTTTTACGGTTATGTAGTACAGACTCCGGCAGTGGACTGTACAGTCGCCTATAGTAGACTGTATAGTCTATTCCAATCGTCTGTACAGTCCACTGCCGGAGTCTGTATTAGGTGGCTGGAAGAAAAAGCTTAATGTAACAGAAGAAAATGCTTAGATGGCGGGTTATAACATCTTGGTAATTATAGTGTTGGTATAAACATGAAAGTAGTATAAATGGGTTGCCTCAATCATGAAGCTCACGGTGGCGCGTTATATAGAAACAGGAGGTGCTGAAGTAATTTCTGATATATTTTAACTGTGCCAGTACAGGATATAACTTTCGTGGCCGCAGATGGAACTTTTGTTGGTAGTGTGGATTGATGAACCATAATTGTCTGTCGGTTATTTCGTATCCATACTTTTCAGCAAGTTGTTCAAAGGTGTCTATGGTCATGCGGCAGCGTTTGATGTCTGATAATTCTTCAATACATGATGGTGTTTCATGGAAACATTTGAGCAGAAACCGATAGAATATACCGGGACATAAATGGATGAAAGGAAGAGAGGAGACGAACCGGTTGTGACAAATTTGCTGATGTCCGCCAAATGGCATTTGCCAAGACGGGAATCCCCAGAATATGATGCCTCCCTTAGCTAGAAGAGGAGAGAGGCAACGGAAGAATTCTTTCTTTGTTACTGATGTGTTCAATAACATCGTGTATCAGGATGAGCTGGTAACGGGAAACTGAAGAGAAGTTGAAGAAATCCATCGTCCTGAATTCTCCTTTGTAGCCGGAGGCGGCGAAGAAGGATTCTGCCTGGTATATGCGACTGGCTGCACGGTCTATGCCTGTTACCTTGCAGCCTAGTTCGGCAAAGGGGAGCAGGTTACCTCCTTCTCCGCAACCTATTTCCAGTATGTGGGTAGAAGAGCTGAGGGAGATAAATTGCTTTACATAGTCTATATAGAAACTACGGGATGTATTCGCTAGTTCGTTAAAATAACATTGTCTGTCTTGATGTCTTTTTTGCATGGCTGTCTTTTTATCCTATAGATACAAGGATGGACAAAAAGACTGCATGAAGTTTCCTTAATAATTCCAGCGCACCCCCAATTGCAGGTTGAAATGGAGCGGGTGTTTGTCACGTATGGTGTTTTTAAAGCTGCCGTCCTTGAAATAAAAAACTGTTCCGGGCTCAATGAAAGCACCTAGGGTGGGATTTATATTATATTGTATTCCCAATGCGGCGTGTATGGAGAATTGGAGCGGTTTTATTTTCAGACTCTCTGTACTGGAATAGATTTTTCTCTTTCTGAACGATGAAATCTTGTTCCAGTTTACCCGAAACGGATTTGTCTATTGTGCCTCCTCCTGTGGCATAAAAGGAAAAGGTGCGGGTGGTATAAAGCCGGCGGTCTAATTTTCACAGACAAGCCTATGTAGTGGAGCTTTTGTCGTTTAACCCACTTGGAATCTTCTCCTATGGAACTCTCGGACGACAGATAGGTGTATTGCAGTCCTGCGCTGACCCCCCAGTGCCTGCTTATAGATTTACGGAGCGAAAGCTCAATGCTGACGGGGAGATTATAATGGGTATATTCTGTCATGGGTCGTCCCGTGTTGTCATTTGCTATTTGTAGTAGAGCTTCGTAAGCTTGTGCATCGGGAAAGTCCGATGGATATTCCTGCAAATAGTTTTTGAAGTCATTCCAATACATAATTTCATCCTTATGAGAACTCCCTATGTCTCCCCGGGAAAAAGTTTTGTTTATGAAGCCGGTACTTGCTCCGTTATTGCCGGCAGATATGGCAAGTGCCAAAGTATATCCGGAACGCTTATACGGTAATGCAAAGTGCTTGTGTCCGGAAGGGCGCTTGTGTACAGATTCTGTATCCCGGATTGTATCTTGTACCGGGGGCATACATTCTGTTTCTATATTATTTGCCGTATCGGTGTGGATACTTGTTTGGATTGGCGGCCTTGTCAAGGAAGCTGTCTTTGATTTGGTCCTGTCCTGTAACAGTTTGTTTTCAGGCATAATGGAAGGGTTGCCTGTAATGCTTCTTGGCTGGTGTGCCGGTAAGGATACGACGGGCGAGGCTACTTTGTGCTTTTCTGTCTGTAAAAAATAAAAAGTGGTGGCAAAAGGTATAAACAGCAAGAGGAGAACGGCTGCTATACGCATCGTTCTTATCCTTCTTCTCTTATGTAGATAGGGGGTGAAAAATTTCGTTTGAAAATGATTCCAATCATTTTCGGGGAGGGGCTTTTCGTATTCGTTAACCCGTTGTTTCAAGTGGTCTATCCACGGTTCTTCTTCCTGTTTCATAATGATTGTCGAGTTAAGTATTCTTTAATTTTCTGAGCAAGTATACATTTGGCGCGGTACAGTTGTGAGGAGGATGAATGTTCGTTAATGCCTAATGTCTTCGCAATCTCCTTATGAGGCATTTCCTCGAATACGGCCAAGTTCAGTATGGTGCGATAGCCTGTCGGTAATTCAGCTATGAATTTCATCAGGGTTTCAATAGGAATTGAAATCATATCTTCTTCGTCCACAGGCTGCATGTCTTCTTCCAGATCATCTACAGAAAGGAAAGAGCTGTTTTTCTGTTTACGGAGATGATGCAAGGAGGTAGTTACCATGATACGGGTGACCCAGGATTTGAATCCATGCAGGTCGGTGGCATGTAGTTGGTCGATGGCGGAAAATACTTTGACGAATCCATCATGCATGACGTCCAGTGCCGAATCTTCGCCTACATAGCGATAGCACACTCCATACATTTGGCGGGAGAAGAGTCTGTATATGGTTTCCAAAGCTTCCCGCTTTCCGGCTTTACATCCCTCTATTAGTTCTGTGTCATTCATTCTTCTTTTGTCATGTTATTATATGAAGATACAGGAGAGGGTAAAAGACTGCATGGAAACAGAAGTTTTTCTGAAAATAAATGTAAAAAGAAGATAATTGTCTGCATTTGTTAGGTTAAAACAAAACAGATGAAAAATATGAGACTACAACTTTATGCAACATTGGCTTGCTTTCTTTCTCACTCCGGTCACAACTTACGGGCAGGGCTGGAAACTTTATGAGGAAGCAGGGATGAATGATTGTATGGCGAACGTTTCATTGTTTATAATCCGTACTGCATATGTCCGGAAGCGGAAAAGATAAATCTGCTTGCAGGATTGTTGCAGGAGGCAGGATTACAAGGCGAGATTAAGGTTGCCTGTGGAGTGGAAGCACTAGGTTGTTTGTTTGGGCTTAAGCGTTATCAGTCAGTTATTTCTGGATTTTCCTATCATAGCGGGGCAGACAGGAATATCAGCCTGTCAATACGCTGGATGGTAAAAAGATGGTTTTGAAAGAGAGGAAGCGACAGGGTAAAAATTGGTTGAAATGGTTGAAAAGTTGGTCATCCTTTGAAAAAGGGAAGGCCGGCTTTTCTTATTTTCCATCGGAGGATTTACATTTGTGGTATTTAAAACCTATAAAATGAATGATATGAAAGGAAAACAGGGTCTGGTTTGTATGGGCTTGTTGCTGGTGCTCTCTTCTTGTCACACCGGTAAGCAAATCACAGCTTCTGGATTACAGCGGAAGGATTTTCAAACAGAAGTGAATGGGCAGCATACCGATTTATTTACATTGAGCAACAAGCAGGGAATGGAGGTCTGTATCACAAACTATGGGGCACGGGTGGTTTCTATCCTTGTCCCCGACAGAAATGGAAAACGGGAGGATGTGGTGTGCGGATTTTCCACGATTACTGAATATATGGAGCAACGGCAGAATTTTGGTTCTACGGTGGGGCGTTATATAGGACGTATTCTGAATGCGCGTTTCACGCTGGATGGAGTAGAGCATAAGCTGGTCCCCTAACAATGGGAAGTCCGGGCATATATCACATGGAGGGAATCCCGGCTTTGCCGATAGAATATGGAAAGTGGAACAGGCAGATACACATAGAAAGGTCCGTCTGTCTTATCTCTCTCCTGATGGAGAAAAATGGTTTCCCCGGAAACCTGAAAGTGACGTTGGTCTATAGTCTTGGTGAGGATGATAATGCGTTGGATTTGACATACGAGGCAACTACGGATGCACCCACGGTGCTTAATCTTTCCCATCATTCTTTTTTAATATTTCGGGAAATTTTACGAAAAAGCGTGGAGGACCAGCAACTTTGGGTAGACGCAGATCGTTTTACTCCATACGATGATAAGAAATGTGTTACAGGAGAATATCTTCCGGTGGCCGGTACTCCCCTTGATTTTCGTATGCCGCATGCTATCGGAGAATGTATAGATGCGGATCATCCCCAATTGAAGGTGGTAAACGGATATGATCATACTTGGGAATTGAATACGAAAGGAGATGATACAAGGCCGGCTGCCTGGGTGTATGATCCAGCAAGCGGGCGTAAGATGGAGATCTTCACCACCGAGCCGGGAATGCAAATTTATACCGGTAATGGACTGAAAGGAAAAATGACAGGTAAAGGAGGGATAGCTTATCCTTTCCGTTCGGCGGTATGTTTCGAAACGATGCATTTTCAAGATAGCCCCAATCAGCCTGAATTCCCCAGTACTGTACTCCGGCCGGGAGAGGTTTTTCATAGTCATACGGTTTATAAGTTTGAATAATTGGTGCATCCGTCAACTGGCTGATGTGCCAATTAGCGGTGCTATATATGCCCACACGGTTATTGGTATATTAGTAAATTGACATGTCGGCAAATTTTTTTTTCATTTTGATGTAACGTTTCCCTACCTCTATGTGTCATACTGGTGAACATGGAACAAAATAGATTTGAAATAGAGGCAAAACGAATGCGGCCGGCTTTGTTAAGAATGGCTATCCGTTATTTGGAAGACTCCGACGAGGCAGAAGATGCAGTGCAAGATGCACTGTTGAAAACTTTGGTTTCTTCGCGACCGTCTGGACCAATACCGCAGCGTGGATGCATTGGCTATTGTTATAACCAAGCATTTGTGCATCAACCGTCTGCGAGTCACTCGGATAGAGAAAGTCGATTTGGAGCAGGGCATCAGCATTGGTGGAGGTGAAAATCCCTGAAATGAAACTGGTAGAGGAAGAGAATATGCAGGAGATACTGGAAGTAATAGGTACTTTGCCTGACTTGCAACAGTCTATTCTCCGCATGAAGCACCTGGAAGGTTTCGAAGTAGAGGAGATAGCCCGTCTCACAGGAAGTACGCCGGTGGCGGTACGAACCAATTTGTCGAGAGCTAGAAAAAGAGTAAAAGAACAATTTATGATACACAGTAAGGTATGGAATTAGATAAGAGGAATATAGAAGAATACATTAACCGTTTCCTGGAAGGGGAGACCACGAATGCCGAGGAGCAGGCTATTTATCGCTTCTTCCATACAGGGGATGTACCTTCTCATCCTGATGGGATATGCTCCGATGTTTGCCTGGTATGAGGGAGGTATGCAGGGAGAACCGGGTATGTCGCAGCCAGACGGTCAGGAGGAGGTTGCCGGAGGGAAGAGATCGGAAAAGATACCGGTGGTTGGAAAAGAAGGCTTTTTATCAGCGTATTCCGGTAGCTGTCTGAGTGCCGGTATAGCGGCAATGATGGTCATTGCGCTGGGGTTAGGCTTGATTTTCTATTCGGAGAACCAAGCAGGCGGAAGTGGTGAATGGTCGTGCTACGAAGGTAGTTATGTGGAAGTGGGAGGCAAGCGAATTTCGGATGTGAAACAGATTATGCCTTGTATTATTGAAACATTGGAAAAGGCGGAACGGGTGGAGAAACTGGCCCAGGAACGTGTGGAGGAAATTTGTCGTTCCGAGAAAGAGATAGAAGAAAAGGAATTATTGGTAAGCGAATAAAAAACATAAAAAAAATAAGATATGAAAACAAGATTTATTTTAGGAAGTGCATTTGGCGGCTGTTTTGCTGCTGTGTGGTGGAACAGGCAAGGTTATGGCCCAGAAGAATATTGATAAAATGGCGGCGGAACTGGAAAAACGGGATGATGTGGCTATCAACTCTGTAACGAAACGTGACCCTAAAACCCGCAAAGTGGTGAAGGTGGTGAAAAAGTTTCTCGTTAAAGGATGAGAATATAGGTGCAAGGTTGATTGAGGCTTTCGAGAAGGATGAGGAATATGCCGAAACTGCCATCAAGGATATGCCGAAGGGAAGAGGAAAGGCGCAGAAAGCGAATTTTACGTTCATTTATAAGACGGATAATGAGAAACGTACTTACACCCTTAATGTCAAAGAAAGCGGAAGTGTAAGCATGACCGTCATTATCAGTCCGATGAAGGATGGGCAAGAAGTATGTTCTGTTGTCCTTGACTCGGAATATTGGGATTCGTTCAATGAGCAGATGGCTGAATTGGGGAATAATCTAAGAGATTCCGGTATAGAGGTGCGCCAAAATGAGCCGGGAAGAGATGGAGAAGATGCAGAAAACTATCCGCCAGTCATTGAAAGGACTGGATGCTTATGCCATAGCTGAATAGATGATGGCATTATTTTTTCACGAACACAAGATAATAAAAAACACTCTCTTTTAGTTAGATTACAAAAACTTTTTAATTGTCTTGCCTTTCCGGAAGTTGTGAAACCACCGGAGAGGCTTTGTTTTTTAAGATGAATCTCCATGAAAAATCGAATTGTTTTATATCTTTGCAAGTAATATAAAAAACACACATTAAAGAAGAAAGATGAAAACGAAATTACCGGAATGAAACTCAGACTGATAGTCATGAACTTCTTACAATTTGCCGTATGGGGGCTTATCTTACTTCCATGGGGACGTATTTGTTTAATATTGGCTTGGGTGCTAGGATAGGCCTGTTTTACGCCATGCAGGGGATTGTTTCCTTGTTTATGCCTGCCATAATGGGAATTATTGCCGACAGGTGGGTGCCTGCTCAAAAATTATATGGTTTCTGTCATTTTATGGCTGCCGTGTTTATGGTGGCTGCCGGGTGGTATGGCTACGTGGATGGTGAAGCGGTTAATTTCAGTACTTTATTTACATTTTATTCTTTTAGTGTAGCTTTTTATATGCCAACATTGGCATTGACAAATTCGGTAGCCTATACCGCACTGGATAAAGTAAAACTGGACCCTGTCATCGCTTTTCCTCCCATCCGTATTTTCGGAACGATTGGTTTCATCTGCTCCATGTTGCTGACGGATATCTTGGGATTCCAAAATAATTATATGCAGTTCTTTTCTTGTGCTTGCTTTGGAGTGATACTGGCGGTTTATGCGCTTACTTTGCCCGAGTGTCCTGTAAGTCGTGGTGGAGAACAGAAATCGCTGGTAGATGCTATGGGATTGCGGGCGTTTACACTGTTCAAACAGAAAAAGATGGCTATTTTCTTTATATTTTCTATGTTGTTGGGGGTTTCTTTACAGATAACCAACGGTTTTGCCAATCCGTTTCTCAGCAGTTTCAGGGGAGTTCCGGAGTATGCCGATACGTTTGGAGTGAATCATGCCAATGCATTGATATCTTTGTCGCAGGTGTCGGAAACATTGTGTATCTTATTAATACCGTTTGTGTTGAAGCATTTCGGAATCAAGCGTGTTATGCTGATAGCCATGTTGGCATGGGTACTTCGTTTCGGATTGTTCGGACTGGGGAATCCAGGGCCGGGTGTCTGGATGTTTGTACTGTCCATGATTGTGTATGGTGTGGCTTTCGACTTCTTCAACATTTCAGGTTCGTTGTTTGTTAACAATGAGACTGATTTATCCATCCGTTCCAGTGCTCAGGGATTGTTCGTGATTATGACAAATGGTATTGGCGCTACAGTGGGAACGTTGGGAGCTCAAGCTGTGGTAAATCGTTTTGTTGATATGAACAGCACTGCTCCGCAGATGGAGGGATGGAGTATGACATGGTTTGTTTTTGCAGGATATGCCTTGGTGGTTGCGGTATTGTTTGCTGTCATATTCAAGTATAAGCATCGTCCCGGGCAAGTTTGATAAATTATTTTTTGACCGTTTCCGATGTAGACGGGAATGGTGGAAGGAAAGTTAAATTATGGATGAAATAGAATTGAAGGTACATGATATGTCCTCTACATTGCAGCCGGCGGATGCATATGCGTTGGTGTTGGAAGAAGTGAACGGTAACCGTAAGCTGCCTATTATTATCGGTTCGTTGGAGGCGCAGGCTATTAAGGTGGTAATGATGGAATATAAGATGCCCAGACCATTGACGCACGATCTTTTTCTGACGGTGACCAAAGAGTTGGGGGACTGCTTTAAAGAAAGTATTGATATATAAGGTAAAGGATGGAGTCTATTATTCCTATCTGTTTTTGGAAAAGGAAGGTGAGGTATTTAAAATAGACTCACGTACTTCCGATGCGATTGCGTTGGCTATGCGTTGCGGGTGTCCTGTCTATACTACTTGATGAGATTATGGAAAGTGAGCAGTTGCATGAAGTTGGGAATACGGCATTTTCTGTCAATGTAAATACAGTTGATGTGGTGATGCTGAAAGAAGCATTGTCAAAGGCTATAGAAGAAGAGAATTATGAGCAGGCATCCCGTTTGCGTGATGAGATAAAACGACGGGAACAAGAGGAGGAGAATACAATAGCTTGATATATAAATTGAAAAAACAAGAAGAACTATGCATGTTTTTTTATACCCCTGATATAGCGAGTAACCTTGAACTTCCAGAAGAGGAAGCAGGACATTGTTTACGGGTTTTGCGTCTTTCCATAGGCGATGAGATAATGTTGACTGATGGAAAAGGTTGTTTTTACAAGGCTGTAATCAGTGCTGCAAGCGGTAAACGTTGCCAAGTGAAGGTAACGGAAACGATTCCGCAGGAAAAAGGGTGGAACGGGTGGTTGCATATTGCCATGGCTCCCACTAAAAATATGGATCGTACTGAATGGTTTACAGAGAAAGCGACTGAAATAGGCTTTGATGAACTGTCTTTCCTGAATTGCCGTTATTCCGAACGGAAAGTAATCAAGAAGGAACGTATTGAAAAGATTCTGGTATCGGCAGTGAAACAATCGTTGAAGGCGACTATGCCGGTGCTGAATGAAATGACGGACTTTAATAAGTTTGTTTCACGGGATTTTAAAGGGCAGAAGTTCATCGCCCATTGCTATGAAGGGGAAAAACTTTTGTTGAAAGATATATTGCGTTCCGGAGAAGATGCTTTGGTGATGATAGGTCCGGAAGGGGATTTTAGCGAGGAAGAAGTGGCTAAGGCTATAGCGGCAGGTTTTCAGCCTGTTAGTTTGGGAAAGTCCCGTCTTCGCACGGAAACAGCCGCATTGGTAGCCTGTCATACGCTGAATTTATTAAACCAAAAATAAGAATATGAGAAAAGGTATTTGGGGATTTGCACTCGTAGCGATAGTGCTGCTTATGGCTTCTTGTTCGTCTGAAAGTGAGTATGCCAACGCTATTCCTAAGGATGCGGCAATGGTCATGTCATTCGATTTCAAAACAATGGCAGAGAAGAGTGGCATAAACGGTAAAGGAGGAGAAAAGGTTGTGGCCAAACTGACGGACGCATTGAAAAGCGGTTTGGAGGGTGAAGCTTACAAGACTGCCGAGAAGATTATTCAAAATCCGTCTGAATCGGGCTTGTCTTTTACCGATAAAGGTGTATATGTTCATCACTCCTCATTCTAATGCTTTTGCTTTATTGGCAAAAGTGGATGATGAAGGTAAAGTGGAAGCTTTGCTGGAGGCGTTGAAGGAGGAGCAGATATGTACGGAATTGAAAAGTGAAAGCGGATGTACATGGACACAGATGGGTACGGCGCTGTGCGCTTTTAATAAGGGCACTTTCCTGTTGATGGGTAGTAATAAAGGAGATGCCCTCAGTTTGAAAGGAAGTTTGCTTTCATTGATGCGTCAGGATGCTGAAAACAGCTATGTAAAGACCACAGACTTTGGTAAGTTGGCTTCGGCAAAAGGTGAAGTCGTTACAGTGATGAATATGTCATTTATTCCTAATGATATTACCATGCAGATGCGAATGGGAATGCCTGCCTATTTGAAATTGGAAGATATCAAATATCTGGTTTCCGCTACTTTCGAAAAAGGTAAAATTGTAGTGGAAGATGGAAACATTGATTGAAAATAAGGATTTGATTGCTATGTATGAAAAGCAGTCGGCTGCTTCCTCATGTATTAAAGGAGCCTGTTTAGAGTATTTCCCAGCCAATACGTTGGTTTGGGCAGGAGGTAATATCAATGGAAAGGGTATTTATGATTTGCTTTGCGAAAATCCTACCATCAGGCAAGCGTTGGATAATCCGATGTTGCCAATAGATATTGAAGGTATATTCTCTTCTATTCATGGAGATGTTGCGGTTGGCTATAGTTCCTTGTCAAATAATGACTTGCTGATTTATGCTGATGTAACGAATAAAGACTTTTTGCAGTCCTTCGAAGACCTGAGACCTTTGTTGGCTATGACCGGTGGGCAGATGCAATTGAACTCTACGGGCAAAGACCAATATGAGTTCCGTATGTATCGCCAGAGCATTTGGTTTGGTGTGAAGGATAATCTGCTTTATATCTCGAACAATGAAAGACTGGCAGATGAGGCAGGCCGCCGTTACGGAGTTTCTTTGCAGAATACTCCTTGGGCCGGAGAGGTGGTGAAAAACCGTTTCTTTATGGCGTTCAATGCGGTGCAGTTGGTGAAGGACGTTCAGGAGAATCCTCGGTTAACCCGTATGCTGGGTAGTGATGCCGCCGTGTTTAATGCCATCCTGGGGACCTTTGCGACTATATGGATGTGATGGCTCCCGATTGGAAAAAGCGCCCAAATGAATATTGTTATGAAAGATAAAGAGGTCAACGTGCTACAGTTGATTGTACGTGGATTGGAGAATTTATGAACACTATAGAATTACAACAGACCCTCCCTGCCGTTTTTGCAGGGAGGGATTCTATTATATCCGATGTCTGGCATCAGTCGTTGACTCTGAAACGTGGGGAAGCCTATTTGGTGGAAGCAGCATCCGGCACTGGGAAATCATCGCTTTGCAGCTACATATACGGATATCGTAACGACTATCAAGGTATCATTTGTTTTGGCGAGAAAAACATCCGTAGTCTTTCGGTGCATGACTGGGTGGAGATTCGGAAACGTTCCATCAGCATGTTGTTTCAGGAATTGCGTTTGTTCACGGAGCTGACAGCGTGGGAGAATGTGCAGTTGAAGAATTCGTTGACCGGATTTAAATCTAAAAAAGAAATCAAGGCTTGGTTTGAACAGTTCGGCATTGCCGATAAATGGGATACACCGGTAGCTAAAATGTCTTTCGGGCAACAGCAGCGTGTGGCGTTGGTCCGCGCACTTTGTCAACCTTTCGATTTTATTTTTCTGGATGAACCTATCAGCCATCTGGATGAGGAGAAATGGACGGATTATGTCCCGGATATTGGTGGAGGAAGCGGATAGACAGGGGGCAGGTATCATTGTGACCTCTATCGGCAAGCATTTGGAGTTGAACTACACAAAAACGTTGAAACTATGAGGTTGGTCTGGAAATTATTACGTCAGCATATCAGTTTCCCACAATTGGCGGGTTTTTTCTTTGCCAATCTGTGTGGTATGGTCATTGTGTTGCTGAGTGTTCAGTTTTATAAAGATGTGTTGCCGGTTTTTACAGAAGGTGACAGTTTCATGAAGAAAGACTATGTGATAGTAAGCAAGAAAGTGAGCACATTGGGTTCTTTTGTCGGTAAAAGCAAGACTTTTTCCGAACAAGACATTGCTGAAATCAGCGAACAGCCGTTTACCAAAGGAGTAGGGGCTTTTATGCCTTCCCAATTTAAAGTGTCGGCAGGCATGGGGATGGAGAACGTGGGGTTGCACATGTCTACAGCCATGTTCTTTGAGTCTGTACCCGATGAGTATGTGGATGTGAACTTGGATAAATGGGAGTTTGATGAAAATGAACGGGTTGTTCCTATCATTATTCCCCGTAATTATCTGAATCTGTATAACTTTGGTTTTGCACAAAGCCGGAGCCTGCCGCAATTGTCGGAAGGGGTGATGGGTATGGTTAATTTGGATATACGTATTACTGGTGCAGGGCATACGGAAAACTTTAAAGGAAAAATAGCAGGTTTCTCCAATCGCCTGAATACGATTCTTGTTCCGGAAACATTTATGGCGTGGGCTAACAATGAGTTTGCTCCGGGGCAGAAAAGCGAACCGTCACGACTGATTGTAGAAGTGAACAATCCTACGGACGACCGTATTGCCAAGTTCTTTAAAGACAAGGGATATGATACAGAAGATGACAAGTTGGATGCGGGAAAGACTACCTGGTTCTTGAAAGTGATTATAGGAATTGTGCTTTCTGTAGGTTTGCTTATCAGTGTGCTCTCTTTCTATATTTTGATGCTCAGTATTTATTTGTTGCTGCAAAAGAATACATCCAAGTTAGAGAATCTGTTATTGATAGGTTACAGTCCGGCTAAGGTGGCGCTCCCTTATCAAATGCTGACATTGGCACTCAATGCTGTGGTGCTGTTTTTTATCAGTGGGAATTGTGATCTATGTGCGGAATAGCTATATGGATATGATAGAAAAGTTATTTCCACAGTTGGAAGAAGGAAATTTTAGGACCGGCCTTGGTTATAGGTGTTTTGCTTTTTGTGGGTGTATCCTTATTTAATATAGTAGCGGTACGTCGTAAAGTGGCATCTATATGGATGCATAAAGGTTGATAATAGTTATGGTATCTCAGACAGAATTTACGCTTCGTCCCCGTACCAGGGGATTTCACCTGATTACTGATGAAGTGGTGCGCAATTTGCCGCCACTTCCCCAAACAGGTTTGCTTTTATTTGTTCATCAAACATACCAGTGCGGCATTAAGTATCAATGAAAATGCTGATCCGGTATGTTCGTACGGATATGGAATCTATTTTTAATCACTTGATAAAGGAACGCGAACCCTATTACGAACATACTTTGGAAGGTTGGGATGATATGCCTGCCCATGCAAAAGCAACAATTATAGGCGTCAGCCTCACTATTCCTATTACAGAAGGTCGGTTGAATATGGGTATTTGGCAGGAATTTACCTTTGTGAGTTCCGCAACCATGGAGGCGGTCGTAAGATTGTGGCTACTGTAATGGGGAAATAACTCTTTCAGATATTCATCCGGGTTATTATTTATTTAAAAAAAAAATAGATTAATTTCACTTTAATCAGAACTCTTTTTTTAACTTTGTACCAATTCTTGAAAACAGATGAATATTCATTTGAAAACAAGAAGGGACATATATAATTAAGAGCGTTTAAAATATTACCTTGTCTTAGAAAATCCCCAATTTTCAAAGCTGCACAAGTGTAATACAACAAGCGCTCACGTCTTGTGTTTATACTCCTTAACAGGATTTAGTATATTCATAAAGACGTGGGACACTGTTGTTATTATTTGTGCAGCTGGTATGGGGATACCTCTAAGGCAGATAAAATATTAAGCAGGTCCCACGTCTCTTTTTTATGTCTGTACCATAAAAATGAACGGATAAAACTAGCCTGAGTGATGAAAATTATTGTTTGGAATTCGCAGGATAAATGTGTGGCTGATTATCATAGGTTGATAAGAGGTTGCGATGTATTGTGCCTGTTGGATTGCGGGCAGTGGACGGTTCCGATGTATGCGCTTCAGATACAGAATGGTCTGTTTCACTGGAAAGATGAGCATGAAGGCCTTTCCTATGATATATTTTATTGCTTGGAGAAGGTGGCGTTTGTATGTCGGGATGGTTTGTATAGTGGAGAGTCTGTTCTATATAGCATTCATTCCAATATAGGATCTTTGGTAGGTATTCGTTTGCAGGATGATTTTTGGCTGTTTGCCAACCATGAGTCTAATCGGAGCAATGCCTGTCATATAGGTGAGTTTTATTTGCGTGAAATCTCAGATCGTTTCAGAAAGGCAGCTTTTGTAGCCGATTTTAAGGAAAAGTCTTATTCTTGGGCACAGGAAACGATAGGTAGATTATATTGTATCGCTCCTCCCAAAGGATACCATCCGCATACCATCAATTATTTATTTACCATTCATGTGGCCTGTACGGATTTCTATTTGTTGGAAGGCTATAGCGAGACCTCCAATCAGCCTACTTTCTTTGAATTGGATATTTAATATGTTCCGGATTATAATTTTTCACTTTTTCCTTTGATAATAAAAAGAATTAGTGTATATTTGCACATGAACAGTAACATTTTATAAGGAATTTACGTTATGGGCAGAGAACTTATATTTGACCGGTTTTCGCAGCAGGCTCTCCAGACCTTGCACCGCTATCGTGCCGTTATGTTCAGTCCTACGATGCTCATGTCTTTGGTTGTTTACCTATGATTTTTTATCCTTAATTCTTACACATTAAAACATGAGTTTACTATGGACAACAGACCGACTATCGCTGAAGTACAAGAATGGGTACTGAAGCTTTATAACACGTGTGAACAAACCATCACTAGTGAGGAACGTAAAGAACAGCATAAATATGCCGTTATGGTACAACGGCCACAGGACAAAAAGTTCTTGGTGAAGATGCTGGACGAATCTTCTCAAATTCGTGATCGTAAGAAATTGGCAGAACGTATCAAGAAGCTGATAGACCGTTATGGTGTACCTGAGTTCTTGAATAAGCGTGATGCTTTCCTTTTTAAGATGTACCAAGCTTTTGGTCATCATTTTGATTTCATAGCCATACCAATCATAAAGAAGCGTCTTCGTATGGATACTTCTAAAGTAATTCTGAACGAGGCGCGTCCTAAATTAACAGCCCATTTGGCTGCCCGTTTTAAGCAAAAGATTGGTCAGAATGTAAATTTGCTGGGTGAGGTCGTATTAGGAAACGGAGAAGCAGACCATCGTTATTTCCACTATCTAGAAGCCTTGGAAGCTCCCGATATCAATTATATTTCTGTGAAAATATCGGGTATCTACGCGCAGACTCATGCGCTGAATTATGAAGAAAGCTTTCCGGAGCTGGTGAAACGTATGTGTGCGCTATATCAGAAAGCGATTGATTTTCCTTACGTAGATGAGAATGGTGTAAAACGTTCCAAGTTTGTCAATTTGGATATGGAGGAGTATAAAGATGCTCACTTTACATTGCGCTTGTTTAAAGAAGTGTTGAGCAGACCGGAGTTTAAAAACTATTCGGCAGGCATCGTTGTGCAGGCTTATCTTCCCGATGCATACGAATTTCAGACTGAATTATTAGAATTTGCCAAAGCGCGTGTGGCTGATGGGGGTGCACCATTAAAGATGCGACTGGTGAAAGGCTGTAATTTGGAAATGGAAACGGTTATCTCTTCTCTTCGTGGCTGGCCTAATCCTGTGAGGACATCGAAAACAGAAGTCGATGCCAATTATTTGCATATTCTGGAACGGGCTTTGTTACCGGAGAATGCAAAAGCCTTGCATGTGGGGGTCGCTTCTCATAATTTGTTCACTATTGCATACGCCTATCTGTTGAGTCAGAAGCTGGGAAGCGCGGAGTACATGACTTTTGAGATGCTGGAAGGTATGGCTGACCATGTATGGCGCGCTCAATCCCAATTGGGAAATCATGTGATTCTATATGCGCCGGTGGTAAAAAGATGAGCATTTCCTGAATGCAGTATCTTACTTGGTCCGTCGTATGGATGAAAATACGGCTCCGGACAACTTCCTGACCCATTCGTTCAATTTGAAACCGGGTACGGATACTTGGCGTTTCTTACAGAACCAGTTTGAGGAAGCTTATAAAATGAAAGATGTTATTACACATACTCCTGCCCGTACACAAAACCGCTTGCATCGTTATACTCCCGTTCTACCAGCTGATGTAATGAAGAATGAACCTGATACTGATTTTGATTTGGCTCAGGAACCAGGAATGGGTTCGGAACATTTTTGCGAGGTGGAAGAAGTCACCGGCGGATTCACCTGAAATTATTCCTTTGCAGATAGGAGCTGAAACGGTGGTTTGTGAGAAACGTCATAAATATATGACCGTTGCCAGGATGATGAAGTTTGTGTATGCGAAATGTCACAAGCTGATGCCGGACAGGTGATGAAAATTTTGGATATAGCCGAAAAGATCCTGCCGGATGGAGAAAGACCACATTGCAGGAACGGCATAAAATAATGTATGAAGCTGCCAACAGACTGGGTGAGATGCGTGGTGATTTGATAGGTTGTATGTGTGCCGTGACAGGGAAGACAGTAGTGGAAGGGGATGTGGAGGTGTCGGAGGGATCGATTATGCTCGTTTTTATAGCACTAGCATGAAGCAGTTTGCAGAACTACCGGATGTGGACATTGCTCCTAAAGGGACTATTTTGGTTATTTCTCCGTGGAACTTCCCGTGTGCTATACCTATTGGTGGTATTGTGGCAGGACTAGCAGGAGGAAATACTGTAATTTTGAAACCGGCGACTGTTGCTGCCCCTGTGGCATGGTTGTTTGCCAAGGCATTTTGGGATGCAGGTGTGCCTAAAGAGGCTTTGCAGGTTATCATTACAGACCGTGAGGCATTAAAGGTATTAACTACGGCTCCGGCTGTCAAACATATTATTCTGACAGGAGGGACAGATACTGCTCAAAATATTGCACGCAGTAATCCGGCTACTCCATTGTCGGCAGAAACCGGTGGTAAGAATGCAATTATCTTGACGGCTTCCGGTGACCGTGACCATGCTATTATGAATATTGTGGCTTCTGCTTTTGGCAATGCCGGCCAAAAATGTTCCGCATGTTCTTTATTGCTGGTAGAACGCTCGGTTTATGAGGACAAGAACTTTCAAGATAAGTTGAAAGATGCCGCAACTAGTATGAAGGTGGGTAGTGTATGGAATCCAGGGAATGTGGTAGGTCCGATGATTTTACCAATAAGAATGATAAATTATTGAAAGCTTTGGAATTGGAAAAAGGGGAGTCCTGGCTGGTTCCACCTCGTTTTCTTGATAAGCATAAATATGTATTGGCTCCTACAGTGAAGTGGGGGGTACGTCCCGGCAACTATTCATTCAGAACGGAATTGTTCGGTCCGATGCTGAGCGTGGTTTGCATTGAGAATTTGCAGCAAGGCATTGATTTGGTAAACAGTTTGGAATATGGTTTGACTTCGGGCTTACAGAGTCTGGATGAAGGCGAACAGAAATTGTGGAAAGATTCAATTATGGCAGGTAATCTTTACATCAATCGTGGTATAACGGGGGCCATTGTAAATCGTCAGCCGTTCGGTGGAATGAAATTGTCAGCTTTTGGTGGCGGTGTGAAAGCGGGTGGTCCTAACTATTGTGCTTGTTTTGTAAATATTGCAGATAAGCCAGGCAGTACCACTGACTATACACAAAGTTATGTGAAGGCATACGAGCAGGAAATTTGCGCATGCGCGTGATGTCAATAATCTGTATGGCGAACAAAATGCATTCCGCTATCTGCCTTTAAAGAATATGGTTTTGCGTCTTTTCCCGGGAGATAACAATGAAGATGCAAAGATGATTGCTTTGGCTGCCAGAATTTGTCATACTCCATTGAGCATTAGTTTTGAGCCCGGTGATGATCGTACAGCTGCATTGGCTTCCTTGGGATGTCCTTTAAAAGAAGAAGCGTTGGCCGGATTCCTGAAATCAATGAAGAACTATGAGCGTATCCGTACTTGTGGGGCGGATATTCCGATGGAAATGTACGAGGAAGCTGGACGTATTGATAAGTATATTGCTACAGCTAAACCGGTGAAAGACGGACGTGTGGAATTGGTTCATTACATCAAAGAGCAAAGTATTTCATTTGAATATCATCGTTATGGTAGTATCTTGGAGGTGCCGTCGGTAGAATGATGAAATACTTTTATTAGTATGTCTTTTGTATAACTTTTTATTAGGAGTCTCGATTTGTATGGGACTCCTAATTATGTTTTAGAAATTATTATTAGAATTATTTGGTGGAGAAGAATGAATGTGTATATGTTCAGACGTGTTTTATCAGCAGAGGCAATAGAAAGGGCAAATAATCTTTTTAATTCAATACGTAATTGTTTTAGAGCCTGTTGAATGCGATAGTCAATGGTTTTGGGTGATACTCCCAGTATTCCGGCTATTTCTTTATAACTCATATTCTTAAAACGGTGCATCACAAATGCTTCTTTATAAGATTCAGCAAGTGCTGTCACCGCTTCTTGGATGCGTGTGGTCAACTCTTCTATAAGATAAAAATTGGGTTCGTCTATCAAGGATTGCATCTCTTCATAGAAATAGTTTTCGGCCCGGCTTTTCACTTCCTCTTGCTTGATGCGGTTTATAGCACGATGATATACAATAGAGAATAAATAGCTGCTTAATGAAGATTGGATAACAACCATCTCTTTGTTTTTCCAAAAAGCCACAGCATGGCATCTTGCACACATTCTTCTGCATCTTCTAATTCTACGAATTTGTTTCCGTATGCACATAACATGGGGTAGTATTTCCTAAAAAGTATATCAAATGCCTTTTCGTTACCATCTTTGATAGCTAATAATAGGGATTGGTCTTCATAGTTATACTCCGTTTTCATTATTTAAAGGTTGATTTGTGTGCAAATATAATCTTTTAAAACTAAAAAAATATATTGTATTTCAGTAATTCTATTCTATGGAATACTATTTTAGAGGAAGTCTTGATTAAAGTCATTTGTAGTGTGCCCTTTGGGTGTTATGTATGACCAAAGGGCACATAGGAAATATATTTAATTATTTTTTCACTTTGAAGCGTAATACTATCGGTTCGTTTTTGAGGTTACGGGGTAAGAACACCTTTGTCTTTTTCTTTGTCTTTGGTATATTTTATATTTTTATTGCCTTGTAGTAGAGTCATCTTGCCGTTAGGGATATTGCTTTAGGGACCCATTCTATTGTTTCTGGAAGTTCCTCTCCTTCTGGTAAAGCGTAAATGGCATATAAAGTTTTTCCATCTTTGTCTGCGGTGAACCATATATTCCCATTGTTATATATAGGAGTTGTACGGGTGGCATAAATGGCTTTTCCGTTTATTTTCAACCATTGGCCTATTTCATGTAAACGTTTTGTTACTTCGTCTTCAATGATACCATCTGGTGTCGGACCTACTCCCTAATAATAAACAACCTCCTTTGGCAGTGATTTCTATTAAAATATTAATAATTTTTTGTGATGATTTAAAAGGAGCATTAGGTGTCCAGCCCCAATCATTGCTTAGTGTGATACAACTTTCCCAAGGATAGTTAAGCTGCGTTTCGGGAATACCACGTTCCGGTGTCTGGTAGTTTTCGTTTTTACCACGTATGCTGCGGTCTACCGAAATGAGTCCCGGGTGTTTCTTGCGTGCTTTTGACAATATTCTGTCCAAGTGAATATCTTCACCTGTAATCCATCCTCCGTCTAACCACAAAATATCAAAACTTCCGTACTCGGACATCAGTTCGTCCAATTGGTTTTCGGTATAGGTCTGATAATTCTGCCACCAGTCGGGATGACGTTCTTTTTTGTAATTGATTCCTCGTTGAGGAGTGGCAAAATAAGGATTCCAGAACCATTCGCAATGCCAGTCGGGCTTAGAAAAATAGCATCCTATCATGAAGCCTTTTTTTCGGAATGCATCAAATACATGATAAGCCACGTTTTTTGCGTGGATTGTTTTTAAAGGCTCCATGTGCAATGGAGAAATCTGTATATTTAGAGTCAAAGGTACAGAAACCGTCATGATGTTTAGTGGTGAAAATCATGTATTTGATTCCAGCATCCTGCATTACATCCGCCCATTGTTCTGGATTGAAGTGAACTGGATTTAATTGATCTTTTAGTCCGAAATACCATTTTTTATATTCATCGTATGGCATTCCGTTTTTGCGTGAGATCCAAATCCACATCTTCGGAACAGATAGACCATGATTCAACAATTCCGGGTACAGAGTAGAGGCCCCAATGAAAGAGAACACCGAATTTCTGATCTTGCCATTTTTCCAGTTTGTCTAGAACCAGGCGGTCATCAGGCCATACATAGCCGGCCTCTTCTGATTGTTGGTGTACGAATCCTTCCACTTGTTGGGAATAAACATTAAAGCAAAATGTTGTGCTGATGAGGCAGCATCCTAATAGTTTTTTGTAGTTTTTCATACTGTGGGAATTATATGATTATCTTTTGAAACAATTTTTTTCTTCAGCAAAGGTTATAATTAAAAAATGAAGGAAAAAAAACTTTTGAAAATAAATATATTTTTGTTTAGGAATATGTTTTTTTCGCTTGCCATATAAATAGATGGCTGTTGCCTGTTTGTATGAATTGAGAAATTAGAAACCTTTAATTTATAATGGAATGAAACGATTTTATTTCTTTTGTTCGCTTATGCTGCTTGTGCTACCTGCTTGCTTTAGCACAAGGTGTTTGTCTCAGGACGAAATCAACAGAAATTCAAATTGATCAAGAGGGATGTTTTTCTTCTGTACAAGTGGAGAAGACAGAAATTCTGGGAGCAGGAAAGTATCCTTTATTGACTATTGGTATGGATAACCAATTGCTTGTCCCTGTAAAAATGGAGTCTAATGACTCTATACTTCAGCTTCGTATGTCGGATGGGGGAGAAGTCGTTTTACAATATCGGCAAAGTGACGTTTGTGTTACATTAGAAGTGAAAGATATTCCCCAGCGATATGACATTTTGATTTATGGTCCGTTAGGTGTAAATATTCATGAAGTAGTAGGAGATGTGATTGGAGTTGCGCAAGGTAAAGGTGTCGCTTTTGGAATCCAGGCACTCAATATTAAAACAAATGCTGGTATTCCCGAAGAGTATGGAGCATTAGTTACCCGTCATTATAGATATGTGGGGAAGGAATCACAGTTATCTGTCGCTAATATAGCCAGTTATCGGTTGGCGGCTACTGATACAGGAGATGGCACTGTTTTTCAGTTTTCCGCACGTAAACGTGATAGAGATGAGTACCGTTCTGTTTTGCAATTAAAAAAGTCATTGGCGTTGTCTGTAGAAGGTGAGGACGGAGCTATAAAAGGTTCAAAGATAGCTATGTTTGGTTGTAAGCAGAAAGATGCTTTGGCTCGTATTGGTGAAATTGAACTGGAGCAGCATCTTCCTCATCCGTTATTTGATGGCGAGTGGGGGAAAACCTCCAGAGCAGCAATGAAGTCTTATCTGATTTCGGATTTTTCGGAAAACAATTTGGATATGGTACTGGATAAGGCTGAGATAGCAGGCTTCAAGTATATTTATCATAGCGGCCCTTTTAGTGACTGGGGACACTTTAATTGGAATTCTTCTTTTACCCGGAATGGTGATGAAGGTGTAAAGTGTATGGTGGATAAAGCCAAGGCAAAAGGTATAAATATGGGGGTGCATACTCTCAGTAATTTTATAACGACTAATGATTCGTATGTGACACCGGTTCCTTCCAGACATTTGCAGAAGCAGGGAGTGCTGACTTTAACAGATGATATTACTGAAAGCCAGACAGATATCCGCATTCAGAAAAGTGATTTGTTTGAAATTCCTCTATCATTGAATACTCTTCAGATAGACGATGAACTTATTATATATAACAAAGTGGAAAAAAGAAACGGACTTCTTTTTATTGAAGGATTGCAAAAGGGGAGCTTTCAAGACAAAAAGCGTCAGGTCATTCTTCAAAAACTCCTTTATATAAATTATCTGATCATGTCTATAAGGTATTTTTCCGGGATTTAGCTTTACAAGATACATTGGCAGACCGGATTGCCGATTTGATGAATAAGACCGGCTTAAGTCAGATTTCTTTTGATAGATTGGAGGGATGTTCCTATACCGGGCATGACGAATACGCTATTTCCCGCTTTGTGACCCGTTGTTATACTCAGTTTAATTATAATGTAATAAATGACGCCAGTCGTTTGAATCATAATTTATGGCGTATTCACACAAGAATGAATTGAGGTGAGCCTTGGGGAGAAGTTATGCGTACGGGAACAAATGGCTAATAGAATTAAGAACCAAAATTTTTTTCAAAGGAATCTTTTTCCACGTATGTTTGGATGGTTTCTTATTCGATTGGTCGACCGGGAATTTGAATGTTCCACTTTGGAGGATGTGGAGTGGGCTTTGTCCGAGGCGGCAGGTTTTGATGCCGGTTATGCAATGACCATTAATACCACTACCTTAAATCGGCATGGGCAAATAGACCGATTGTTACAGGCTATCAAACATTGGGATATACTGCGTGAGGCTCAAGCTTTCACGGAAGAACAAAAACAGCGTTTGAAAGATCTGCAGTTCGAATGGCATTTGCAAAAGGTGGATGAGAAGAATTATCAGCTTTATCCTCTGTTTGTGTCCAAACGTTATTATTGTAATTTAGCAGAACTTCAGCCGGGAGGGCAGCCAGGAGGAGCTGACTGGATATGGGAAAATAAATATTCCGGCCCATGTAAAATTCAAGTAAAGCTGGAAGGAGAAGGAACTGTTTCCAACCTGTCGTTTACTACTTCGGCTGGTACTGTTAGATTTCCGTGTAAGTTGGAGGGTGGACAATATCTGTTATATGATTTTGACGGAAATGCTACTGTAACTGATAAAAAAATTATAATGTCATAGAGGTGGTCGATGTAGAAGGGGCACTTTATCTTTCCGAAACTTCCTCTCCGGTATCTTTTTCTTGTGAACCGGAAGTAGGGAGAGGCTCCTGAAGTAGTTGTACGGTATATAACTCGTGAAAATCCTGAAAAAGTTTCTCTATGAAAATATATTTTTGAAAATAAATGCATATTTGTTTAGGAATGTGTTTTTCTCGCTTGCCATATAAGTAGAAGGACTTAAAAACATATGTATGGAGTATAATGAAAAGAATATAGAATTGTTACTTCCCCGTTATTGTGAGGGGTATTGCAACGGTAGAAGAGCAGAGACTGGTAAAAAAGATTGGATGAAGGAGTCTGAAGAAAATCGCCGGATAGTAAAGCAGATGGAAATACTTTATTTAGCGGCTGATACTATTCATGTAATTAATAAGGTAAATACAGAAAAGGCTTTAGTTAAGGTAAAAGGTAAAAAAGACTGAAAGAAGGAAGGTGGCTTGGTGGGAGTGGGCACAGCGTGTTGCCGCCGTGTTATTTCTCCCACTGCTTGCTACTTTTTGGTAGAACATTATGGTGGAAAGGATGCAGATGTACAAATGTTGGAAGCTAGGACAAACCCGGGAATGACTACTTCAGTAGTGTTACCCGATAGTACGGTGGTTTTTTTTGAATTCAGAATCCTCTTTGCGATATCCTTCTTCTTTTAAGAATAGCAAGGAGAGAAAAGTTGAGTTGAAGGGCGAAGGGTATTTTGAAGTAACTAAAGATGCGGAAAAACATTTTATTGTGTCTACAGTTCACTGGTTCGCAGGTAGAGGTGTTAGGAACCAGTTTTAATGTAGAGGCTTACGAAGAGTCTCCTGAGGTATCTACTACTTTAATCAAAGGTAAAGTCAACTTCAGTTTCCAAGAAGGTGTCCGCAAAAAACAGATTGTGTTAGAACCCCGGTCAGAAAGTTGTGTATGATTCAACAAAAAAGGTACAGCACGTTTACTTGAGACTTCCGGTGAAACGGAAACTTCATGGAAGGACGGCAAGATTATTTTTGATAATACTTCTTTGAAGGATGCTTTACGGATTTTAGAAAAGCGATATAATGTGGTGTTCATTCAGAAAAATCCTGCACATAAGGCTGCTTTTACCGGGACTTTTACCAGTCAGCGTTTGGAGCGTATTCTGGAATATTTTAAATTATCTTCCAATATACACTGGAGATATGTAGACGGTAAGGATGCGTCACAAAAAAAGACCCATATAGAGATTTATTAATTAAATAACCTTAAATTGGAATATAATATGAAAGAACTATCACCTTAAAGTAACAAAAAACATACGGGAAAATATTGGCGTATCTTCCCGTATGGAAAATCGGTTTTTCAAATTAAAGCTTGTTTGGCGACAAGCTCAATCAACTAATTTTAAAACTTAAGTCATTACAAAAGTATGAAAAATAATTGTAGTATCCAATTTTCGAGGATACCAAATCGTCTATGGCTTTCCTCGAAAAAAATCCCAAGAACTATGAAACTATTTACTCTTTTCTTTGCTTGTTCCCTAGGACTGGCTCATGCATCCGAATCGTATGCGCAGAAGGCTATAGTCAATGTGGAGGTACAGAATAAGACTGTAGGGGAAATTTTGAAAGAAATTGAGAAACAATCAGAATTTGATTTCTTCTTTGATAATACGCTTATTGATTTAAATCGTCGTGTATCAGTCACTTCCCGTAACGGTGATATCTTTAAGGTGCTGGAGAAGGTATTTAAAGGTACAAATGTGAAATATTCTGTTTTGGATCAAAAAAAAGATTGTCCTGACTATTAATGCTGACAATGTACAGACAGCGCAGCAGACTACTTTTAAAGTAACCGGAAAAGTAGTGGATGAAAATGGAGAGGAAATCATTGGAGCTTCCGTATTGGAAAAAGGAACAATAAATGGTACTGTGACTGATATGGATGGAAACTTTGAATTGAAAGTTTCCGGCAAGGAGGTTATTCTCGAGGTCTCTTATATCGGTTATAGCAAAGCCATAGTAAAAACAAAAGCAGGTACTATTACAAAAGTTGTATTGAAAGAAGATACGGAAGTGCTGGATGAAGTCGTTGTCGTAGCTTATGGCACTCAGAAGAAATCAAATTTGACAGGTTCTGTAGATGTAGTTAGCTCCAAAGAAATGGAGAACCGTCCGGTCACCAGTGCAAGTTCTATGTTGCAAGGTAAGGCTAGCAGTATTACATTCAGCACTCCGGCAGGTGGTAATGCTCCGGGATCTGCACCTACTCTTCAAATTCGTGGTCAAAGCTGCTTTGAGTGAAACTACTCCTCCCTTAGTTGTTATTGATGGTATTCCTTCGGATATGGGGGCTTTTAATGCGTTGAATCTAATGAAATTGAAAGTATTTCCATTTTGAAGGATGCTGCTGCTTCGGCTGTTTACGGTGCTCGCGCACCTTACGGTGTGTTGCTTGTTACCACTAAGATGGGAGGACGGAATGAAAAGGCTGTAGTAACCTATTCAGGCAACTATGGTATTGTCAATCCAATCAATATGCCCAAAACACTCGACTCATACACATTCGGAGTGATAAGAAACCAATCCTATATAAATGCACGCTCGCAGGCCCCGTTTACTGATGAAGATTTGGATATTATCAGAGATAATATTCTGAATCCAGGTAAGTACTCTTTGGCTGACTTGGTGTCTGATTCTGGTAATATGTGGGGAAAGTCGTTGGTCAATACTGATTGGATGAATATAATGTTAAAATCTTCTTTCCGCCATCAACATGATCTCTCATTAAAAAAGGAGGTAGTGAAAAGTCTTCCTATTCAGTATCCATAGGTTATGTATATCAGCCGGGTATTTTGAATTTTGTGGAAGATATGGACAATTATAGTCGTTTTAATATCAACGCAGCTATTGAATCGGATGTTGCTAATTGGTTGAAAGTGACTTACCGTAATCGCTATTCGTTTGCTGTAACGAAAGAACCAGTCAGTGAATATGCCGGTGGACGCCAGCGAATGTTTGATTATGCGTTTGGTGCTTGGCCTACCTCTCCACTTCAATATCCTGATGGAAGTTATGCAGGAATTATTGCGACTAGTATGAATGGTGGTATGAAAAAAAGAACATGGGGCATCGTCTCGATAATATTTTGGCTTTCGATTTTAAACTGGCTGAAGGATGGACTGCACACGTGGACGGAACGTGGCGTATGAACTTCAGTGACTACCAAACTTTGCGTATGCCGGTATATGGAACATTTCCTTCGGGGGATGAATATTTGATAAATGGTACAAGAATCTTCTATAGATAAAGCTACTGCTTCCAACCAATATTGGACTATACAGGGATATACGGCTTACCAACTGCAGCTTAAGCGTCATTCATTCCGTATCCAGTTGGGTGCGCAGGCAGAAGAGAATACCTACAGAAAACTGTCTGGTACAGCCAAAGAACTTTTCGTCTATGATATGGAGTCTGCGCACATTGCCCAAGGTAACCGTACATTTGATGATTCTATAAATGATTGGGCTACCGCAGGTTTCTTCGGACGTTTTAACTATAATTGGGCAGAACGCTATTTTGTGGAAGTGAATGGTCGTTACGATGGATCCGGACGCTATTCCAGAGGAAACAGATGGGGCTTCTTTCCCTCAGTATTCGGCGCATGGAATATGAGTAATGAACCGTTTTGGGAAAACCTGAGAGATGTAGTGAACTATGCTCGTGTGAAAGTTTCATATGGGACACTGGGTAATCAAGGTAATTCCGCAGGATATTTGCATATTCCTACCATGGAAACAGCAGCTCAAGGTCCATGGATTATTAATGGTAAACGTCCTACTTATGTAAAAACTCCAGGTTTGTTGAATAAGGTGCGTACTTGGGAGAAGATCACGACATTTGATTTAGGCTTGGAAGCTAGATTCTTGAACAACCAACTGTCTATGGAATTAGGTTACTTTAATCGTTGTTCTTGGGACATTATCGGTCCTCCTACTCCGTTGCCTGCTGTATTGGGTGCTAATGCTCCGTCTGTAAATAATGCAGAATTGGTAACTAAAGGCTTTGAAGCACAGCTTAGTTGGAGAGATAAGATTACTTCGAGATTGGATTATAGCATAGGTTTGAACCTAGCAGATGCTACCACAGAAGTAACAAAATATAATGCAACTTCTAAATCATTAGATTCCAACAAATGGTATGCAGGAAAGAAATTCGGTGATATTTGGGGGTATGAAGTAGATGGGTTGTTGACGAAAGATGACTTTGATGCTAATGGCAAACTGTTAATTGACCAAAGCAAAATTCATGCCAATTGGTATCCTGGTGATATCAAATACAAGGATTTAGATGGCGATGGCAAAATTACTCCGGGTAACTCAACAGCTGATGAGCCAGGGGATCGCAGAATCATTGGTAACTCTACTCCTCGTTTTAGATATGGTATTAATTTGGCTTTGGGATATGAATTTGAAAAAGCTGGTCGATTGGATTTGAGTATGTTCTTCCAAGGTGTGGCTAAGCGTGATGTATTTATGAGCGGATCTTTCTTCTTCTTCGGGACAGGTGGTAGTGATAGTGGTTCTTCTGCTGTTTCAATTTATGATAATAAATGGCATAAGGACTTCTATAGGGATGAAACCTGTAACTCACGTTTGTTGGAATTGATGGGGGAAAACAAAAAATGCATTCTTTCCACGCCCTTATGAAACAACTGAAGGAAACAAGAATTTTCAGACCAACACTAGATTTTTGATGAACGGTGCTTATCTTCGTATGAAGAACTTGCAATTGTCTTATACATTGCCCAAACAATGGGTTCATAAAGTGGGAATGAGTAATTGTCGTGTTTATTTCTCTGGAGAAAATTTGTTTGTCCTCTCCGGCCTGCCTTCTTATATTGACCCGGAATCGGTGAATAACGGAAGAATGTATCCGCAACAGGCAGTTTATTCATTTGGTGCTAATATTAGTTTCTGATAAATGTAAAAAAATTGAAATATGAAATATAATAAGATAATACGGAATTTTGCATTGATGGTCGTGGCCTCTTCTACACTTATAGCCTGTGATGATTTTTTAGACAGAGAGCCACTTGATCAAGTTTCTCAACCTACATTTTGGAAAACGCCTGAACATTTAGATGCTTATATTGTTGGTAAATATGGATGGCTTCCCGGGGCTATCACTGACTGGGGAATGGGTTATTTTGTAGCTGATATAACTTCAGATAATATGGTGAACCGACTTACTCATGACAAATGGATGAACGGTGAAAATAACACCACCCCCTACATCTGGAGGAAATTGGAAGTGGGGGACCTGTTCGTGAAATTAATATGTTTTTCGATAATTACTCCAAGTGTACTTCTCCTTTCAGCGCTTATGAACAGACTTATGGCGAAGCATGTTTTTTGAGAGCATTGGTATATCATGGACTTGTGGCTAATTTTGGTGACATACCTTGGTATTCATCTGAACTTAATACTACGGACGAGGATATGTATAAGGCCCGTGACAAGCGTTCGGTAGTCGTCGATTCAATTATGAATATGCTAGATCAGGCGGTGGAACACTTGAAACTGCGTTCGGCGGTGGGTGTAAATCGTTTGAACAAGGAGTCGGCACTAATCTATAAGTCACGAGTGGCTCTGTTTGAAGCTACTTGGGCTAAATATCACAAAGGAACTCCTTCGGCTTCAGATGTGGATGCTAACAAGTATTTTCAGAAGGTGATTGATGCTTACGAACAGTTTAAGCACGATTGCGGAAACTTTGAAGATTATATCTATACTACCGGAAACCCGGACAAGGACTACTATAACCTGTTCAACCGCTTTGACTATTCCGATATTAAAGAGGTAACGTTGAGCAAGGATTATAATGCCAATTTGGGTATTAAGAATAACCTGAATACACAGGTCTGGCTGTATGGATACTATGGTGGCGCCTATACCCGTAGCTTGATTCAGAGCTATCTGACGAAAGAGGGACAATCTATCGACATTACCGACGAGGACGCCGTGAAGGGAAAAGGCGTCGCTTACCTGAATGATTTGGCTGAGAAGCTGGATTCCCGCTACAGACAGAGCGTATTCACTCCGGGCGACTTGCTAAATACGGTTACACCTCCTTATGTAGACTCGTTGTTTGCTTTGCCACAAATCAACTTCTCGCACATGGGACGTATTACGACTACCGGCTGGCATCCTAAAAAATCCCACAATCCGGAGGCTCCTATTGTTAATCAGACCGACCCGTTAGTAGATGGTATCAGCTTCCGTGTTGCCGAACTGTTGCTGAACTATGCGGAGGCATACGTGGAGTTGCACGGAACCTATCCTGACCTGACGGACAATATCGACCTGCTACGCAAACGTGTGGGCATGCCTACCTTGACATCGGTGAAACCTACTGTAGAGGATTACTGGCCCGACTACGGTTATCCCGTTTCCGATGAACTGGCTATTATACGTCAGGAACGTCGTGTGGAATTGGCAGGTGAAGGTTATCGTACCAACGATTGGAAACGTTGGAGAGCACACAAGCTGTTTGAGGGCGAACGTCCGAAAGGTTTCCGTCTGTGCGTGGAAGATTATGCCAACGAAGTTGAAAAGAACATTCCCATACCGGTAGATGAAAACGGTTATCTAGACCCGTTGAAGACTAGCCTGAACGGTGGTACTTACCACTTTAATGCAGACCGCGATTATCTGAGCCCGATTCCGACGGATGAAATCCTGAAGAATCCGAACTTGACCCAAAATCCGGGTTGGGATACTGCGAAAATGTAATTAGTCTAATTTTTGTGTAAGATGGAAGACGGTGTGTCAAAACTCATCTCGGCTTGCACAGATTGACACAGATTTTTTTTTTAGACATTGAATAGTTGAGTTGGATAATCTGTGACAATCCGGGTAATCTGTGGTGGAAATCGGTTTTGGCACACTTTCTTTTCTAAAAACAGAATCGTATGAAAAGAAAATCTAATGCCATTTGTTTGTTGTTGATGCTTGTCGTGACTGCCTGTGCCGGAAGAAAAGAGTACAATGATGGCTATATAAAATATGGTCCGTTAGAAATTTCACAGACGGATAAAGAGATATTACTTGAAAAAATCCGGGAGTGTGACCCGAAATATGACCCGGAAGGCTGCATGCTGACCCAAGTTCTGAACGGATGGAACTATCACACAGATGCCCAAAGTGGCACTTACCACGATACTCGCGCTTCGCTGTTCTATGCCGTGGATTTGTTCGATAGCCAGGAACCGCAATACGAACAAGCGTGCCATCGACATTGTAGATAAGGTCATATCCGTGCAGGATACAGACCCTAATTCTCCTTCCTGCGGTGTTTGGCCCTATTTTGAGGAGGAGCCGTTGGCAACGAAAAAGACGCCGATAGACTATAACTGGGCGGACTTCAATGCCGTTTGTCTGTTGGATATCTATATGGAACACCAAGATCGCCTGCCTGCCGAGTTGCAGGAGAAAATGAAGAATGCACTGATTCTTGCCGCCCGATCGGTACAAAAAAGAGATTGTGAACCGGGCTACACTAACATTGCTATTATGGGAACCTACGTCACCTACATGGTGTCCCACCTCTTCGACCTGCCCGAAATGAAAAAGTATGCCAATGAACGCTTATATACTTTTTTATCAATATACACAAGAACAAAAAAGGCTTTACAGAATATAACAGTCCCACCTATACTATTGTGGCACTGGATGAACTGAACAGAATGCAGCGTCATATAGTAGAGCCGGAAGCTAAAAAAGGGATGATTGATGAGTTGTATGAAATGGGGTGGGAAATGATTGCACGTCATTATCACAAGCCCTCTGGACAATGGGTAGGTCCAAATAGCCGCTCTTACAGCACCTTAACTGATGCTTCCTTCTATGACATCTTGAAAAAGGCTTCCGATGGAAAAATCGATTTGGGTTGCGGCAAGCCGCGTGCAGACGTAAAGTCCACTCACCACATCCCCGAACATCTGCTTCCTTACTTCTTGGAGCCAGAATATCCGAGAACGGAAATAGATGTCTTCGAATATAACGAACCTCAAATAAAAAAGGATATACTTATCTTACAGATGAATACGTGCTTTCCACGGCTTCACGTTCCAGTATGTGGAATCAGCGTCGCCCATTAACTGCATACTGGGGAACGGTGGACTGGCCGCACTACCTGCAAGTGCGTTTCCTGCACGACTTTTTCGATTTCAGCACCGTATATATGCACACACAGCAACAACAGAACAAGGTGGTGGCTGTGTGATGGACTTCGGAACGGATGGAGGAGACAAGCACATTACCATCGGACGCATTGAGGAGGGCAAATTCAAGGCGAGCGACCTGCGGCTTCGTTTTGAGTTGGGTAATTGCCGGGAGACTTGCATCCAGCTGCCTTCCTGCGACAACGATGCTTTTACCTTGGAAGTGGAGGGGTGCAAATAGCCATTCAGTTGCTTGAGGCCCGGTTCGGTTCTTGGAAAGGACATTGGGAACAAGGGAAAGACGAGAAGAATGCCTGGATAGATTATGTGATTTATGCTGGTGAGGAGAAGGATTTTGATTTGACAAAGATAGACCAGGCTGTCTATGCATTGGCTTTGTCAGTAGGAAGCAAGGTAGATGAGGTAGCCATAAAGGATACCAAGTCGATTCTTTCCGAGGGAATGTTGCAGGTTTCATGGGGCAGATTGTCCGTCGAAGTACCTGTAAAACCGACTGAAAAACCGATTAAATCAGTAAGCCAATGGTTCTATTGAGATATGCCAAAGCACTACTGAGTTGCTTGATTTTCTGTTCCATACTGCCTGTGTTTGCCACGGTACAAGAGATGGAAGTGATCTATACGTCGGAACTTGCCAATACCCGACATCCTTTGGTAGGGTATTGGTTCATCACTCCCGAAACACTGGAGGGGGATGTTTACTTGAAGCAATTGGAAGAGTATGCCCGGACCACTCCTTACACCTTAATTTTTCTGACGGCGCGCAACGGCGTAGATTTTTATGATGTAGAAACCATGCATCCGGTGTTTGAACGCCTAGTGGCGAAAGCAGACAGCTTGAACATCGGCATCGGGCTGCAAGTCTGGCATGCACGAAACTATACGGAGGAGAATTGCAGTCGCACGATTGTGGAAACGGAAACCAGACTGAATGCCAACGGTACTGCCGTGTGCAGCAACAAGCCGCATCATGTCCGAACGGTAAAGCCGTTCAAACAGGAACTGTTGCGTGCCTACGCTTTCCAGAAATGTGGCACGGCGGATACCTACAAACCCGGTTCTCTTCACGAAATCACCCGCTGCTGTGTGCAGAAAGGAGACGTGGATAGGTTCCAGATAGAGATTAACGCTGGCGAGGAACTGGCGGGCTACGATGTGTATGTGATGTCGGAAATTTATTATGAATGGCCGACTCTGTTTGCCGATTACACGCTTGACAGCTATTACCGGGTGTTGAAAGCCTATTCGGACATCCCATTCAAAGGAATCGGTTTCGACGAGTTCGGCTACATGGCTGTACAGCCTGGCTTCATGATGAAGGACGACGAAACGTTCCGCATCCGTCATTATTCGTTGGCAATGAAGGAACAATATCGCCACCAATACAACCGGAATCTGGATGAAGATTTGTTCCAGATGCGCTATTCGCCCGAGGGAAATGACACCGAGAAGATAAAGGCGAAGAACTTTTTATATGGATGTGATGAGGCATGGACCTTTGAGAGCGGAAAGAGCCTTGGCGCGTTTTGCCAAAAAACTTCTATGGCACGGACGTTTTCTTGGGACTGCACAATACCTTCCATAATGCGTTTGATGAGGATGAAATCTGGTCTACCGGCATCAATTGGTGGACGTTGCCCCGCGACTATGGGCATAGCGATGAAAACATCGCCACTGCCATACAGATGGGAATCGGCATGGCGAATACACAGAATGTGATGTACAACATGTATTATCACAGAAATTTGGATATTTTCGCAAGCAAAGCTTTGACGGATTTACAATATGGCATACGGACGCACTACCATGCCATCAATGACAAAGGTGCATGGGGAGTCTCTTTGGAATCTTCCGAAGTGGCTCCTACTATATGGAAAGTGGAGCGCATGGCGAAACTGCTGAACCATTTCAACGCTACATACGCCGACTGCCGTATTTTGGTTATTGCCGGCATGGAGGCGTTGGCAAACTGGTATCCTGATTACGGGAAACGGGGCAGGTATGACATTAACAACACCTTGCAGTTTCAGGAGAAAAAGTGCAGGAAATGTGGAAGGCGGGCTATCTGAATGCCTTGGTGCCGACTGATTTGATAGAGAACGATGTACTGACACTGAACCACGAGTACAAACCCATGATGAACGGACATGTCTTTGAGGCGGTCGTTTTGCTGAACCCTCAGTATATCAAGCCCAAAACCGCCGATTTCATCAGACGTTATGTCAATGCCGGAGGTAAGTTGCTGTTAGAAGGGGAAGCGCAAAATGACTTTTATGCGAATGACCTCAGTGAGTGGCAAAAAGGAGGTGGCAGGAAAGGCTGTGGCAACCCGTTTCTCGCTGGAGAATGTGGCTAAGTTGGGGATTCTTCCCAACGGCTATGTTGAAGGGAACCGTTGTGCGGACGGTGCCGTGGTTGTGACGGATTATCTTTCGTTGAAAAACGACTCCCGCACTGAGTTCTCTATCCGGGTGGGTAATCATGTGTACACTGGCAAGTATCAGGGAATGGTGGCGTTGGATATTGATGAAACAGGGACAATCAAACGTTTGGCTTGCGGTGCTTTCGATGAGTTGTTCCGTGACGGGAAGTCAATCCTAAAAAATAAAATCGCCAGCGGACATTGTATTGGTTACAGATAAACAAGGTCTGAAGATGACGGTAGTCGGTTCGGAAAAGAAAACAAATTAATATACCATGAATAGAATGAAACGTTTTAATTATACTTTTATTTTACTTCCGTTCTTGGCTTGCTGGTTGTTGTTGGCAAGCTGCGGTGGCATGAAAGTGGAATGCGAAGGCTTTGAACCTTCCGTTACTACGAAGTTGGTGGAAAAAGATATGAAGCTGTATCTGAAAGAGATACCCGGAGCAGAGAAGGTGAACTACGTCTTGTGTGTGGACTCCACGCTGGAGGATGGATCGTTTGGTTATCGGGTGGAAGAGAACCGGATATGCCTGATAGGCGGAGATGAACTGGGAGCTGCGCACGGTTTCTATACGCTGCTTGAGGAACTGGGCTATACGTTTGATGTGACCGGCGTTTCAAGCCTGGGGTGAAGAAGAAACTTTCACAGATAGAGAGCAAAATGGTAACTCCCAAAGTGCGTTGGAGAGGAATCCGCCAACATGTGAATTTCCCGATGGACATTTCTTCTTATAAGATAGAAGATGCCAAGGAGTATCTGAACTCTTTGCTGCGTATGCGTTTTAACAAACTGGTGATTCACAGCTATCCGGGTCAGTGGTACGAAACGCAAATAGGAGACAGCTTGGCGCTTGCCGGTAATTTCTTCTATGGAAATGTGCATTACATGTATGACAACGAACGGTTGAAAAAGAACGTGTCGAGAAATGACAGCATTTTTTGTATACCGGGTGCCGAACCCCTCTTTTCCAATCCTGCCGAGCGTAGCCGATTTGCAGTGGCTTGGATGCAGAAGCTGCTAAACTATGCCGCTGATTTGGGATTCTATGTGCAATACTCTTTTCGAGCCTCGCTACGCAACCATTGAACAAACTGTGCAAACCACCGAAGACATCCTGAGAAGCTATCCCCGACTGAATGCCTTGGAGATGATAACGGAAGAAACCGGAGGATGGGGACCGCGTTGCACGGAAGAGGAGGTAAGAAACACACTGAATGAATATTTCCCGGAGGACATTGCCAATGATTCTACGGTATGTGCTCCCATTCGTTCCCAACAGTCTGACTTGAATGCCTTGTATAAGCAGGTAGGTATCATTGTGAAGACTATAGAGAAGTTGCAGGCAGAGAAGCACGATGGACCGGAATTGAAATTAGGTATCTATTCTTCCATCACGGATTATACGAAAGGGGGGTACCGGTTGGCACGTCTGGCTTTGCCGGAGACTCCTATCTGTCTGATGCCTTCGCATGGAAGCGAGGGAACGGCACAGGCTGTCATGGACGTCATCCACACTCCGGAGGATATGCGTCATACGGAACTATACTCCTGGATAGAGTTTGACGGATTGATGTACCTGTATCAAAACTCGGTTGAGGGCAAATGCACGTCTGATGGGATATATCGAGCAAATGCTGCCCGGTGAACAGCATGGCTCTTTGTTGTATAACCACTGGCGGACGGCAGAGAACCGAACATCGGCGCGTTATGCCGCGGAGTCAACATTGAAAGGGAAGCTCTCTTCCTATTTTTTCTATCAGGAGTATGCGGCAAGATTGGGCATCGAAGATGTGGAAAGGTATGACAGTGTAATGACAATGGTGAATGAAGGAGATAGTTATGCCAAGAAACACTTGGGGAATATTGGCTTCTGCTGGATGGGAGCCTGGCGTGCGGGAGGTTCGTACACGTGGATGAGAAAGGAACAGATAAAAGCTGCGCATGATTACTATCTGGAAGCGGGAAAAGTCCTGTCCGACTTGATTAAACCGCTCGATAAGTCGAGTGAAGCCTTTCGTTATCTGTCGTTCATCGGTAATCGGATTCTCTGTTCGGTTATCTATTTGCAGGCTTTCGAAGAGGCTGTTGAGATACAGACCATTCGTAAGGAAGAGGATGGAACGGTTTCGGAAGCGGAACAGCTACGTGCGCAGGAGATTTGTAATCGTGCCTTGTTGCTGTTCGACCAATACATGGAAGTGCATGCGCAGATGATGCCTGATCGTGGATGCGAAGGAACTTTAGTAAGCCTTTGGAATGCGCCTGTCAGAGGATTGAAGATCTATCGGTCTAAATTGGGAGGGGCGGCGCCCGAGGAATTGCCTCGTAGCAATAAGCCGGTTGACGCACCGCCTTTGCCCATCTTTTACGAGAAAAAGTAATAGTTGTATCTTTTATAAATTTATATCAAACAAATGAAAATATGAAATATGTTTTATGCTTGCTTTTGGCGTTGGTTGTTGGAGGGAAAAAGTTTTGCAAAAGGTAACGGAGATTTGAATTTGAAGAATTTTCCCGAAGGATATGTCCCGAAAGAGATTGGTGCCAAGTTGGGCCGCCACTTCATACCGGGCAAACACTTTCTGCATGATGGCAAATGGATTCATTATGCCGAAGTTTGTACGTGGCTGGGGGCTTTGCGCTATGCCCAGGTAGCCGGTGATGATGAACTGATCGGAATGTTGGAGAAGCGTTTTGAACCTTTGTTCACGGAGGAGAAGGTGTATCTCCCGATTAAGAACCATGTCGATTTGAACATGTTCGGTTGTTTGCCTTTGGAATTTTACCGAATCACTAAGAATCAGAAATATTATGATTTGGGAATGCCTTATGCCGACACGCAATGGCAATTGCCAGCTGACGCCAGTGACCGAGAAAAGAAATGGGCGCAAAAAGGCTTTTCTTGGCAGACCCGCCTTTGGATTGACGATATGTTTATGATTACTATTGTACAGAGCCAGGCATACCGGGTGACAGGAAACAAGGAATATATTAATCGGGCGGCAAAGGAGATGGTTTATTATCTAGATGAATTGCAATGCGAGAACGGATTGTTTTATCACGCCCCAGACGTTCCTTTCGATTTGGCACGCGGAAACGGCTGGATGGCAGCTGGCATGACGGAATTGTTGAAAGCGCTTCCCAAAAACAATCCAGAGCGTAAACGTATTTTGAAGGGATATTTGACGATGATGAATAGCTTGAAAGAGTATCAAGGAGAAAACGGAATGTGGAACCAGCTGGTGGACCAGCCGGACTGCTGGCCGGAAACTTCAGGCTCGGCAATGTTTGCTTATGCCATTATTACCGGTGTGAAGCAAGGATGGCTCCCCAAGAAAGAATATGCCCCGATTGCGCGAAAAAGCGTGGTTGGCACTTGTCCCTTATATCAATGAGCAGGGCGATGTGACTGAAGTATGTGTGGGCACCAATAAGAAGAATGACAAGCAGTATTATTACGACCGTCCCCGCATAACCGGCGATTATCATGGGCAGGCACCCTACCTTTGGTGCGTAACGGCGTTGATGGAGTAATAACGTATAAACTATATTGCAAAATGAATATCAAAAGGTTTTTGGGATTTGGTTGTATGTTGGGGGCTCTTTTTTTAGGAAGTTCAGCTAAGACCATTGATGTATATGTATCCCAACAGGTTTCAGGACAGGGAGATGGCAGTAAGAACAATCCGTTCGTTTCCCTTCAGCAGGTGACGGAAAAACTCAAAGAGTTGCGTGCAAGCGGGAATATCGATCCGGTAAATGTATGTATTGCCCCTGGATTGTATGAACTGGAGGCTCCGTTGCGGATGACTTCCGAGCAGAACTCCGGAAATGATGGAATGGTGACATTCCGTTCGTGGGGAAAAAAAAGGAGACGTCGTATTGAGCGGCGGCAGGCACATTACGGATTGGGTGGAAATAGAATCGAACCACTGGGTGGCAGAATTACCAGAAGTGAAAAATGGAAATTGGTATTTCCGACAATTATTTTCCGGCCATAAACGTTTGGTACGTGCACGTACCCCTAATGAAGGATTCTTCAGAACAAAAGGTGGGCTTTCCATTATAGGAAAAGCCAATCGTGTATTGGGTGATTCTTGAAAAGGAAGCAAAATTCTGGTTATCACGTTGTGGTTTTGCGTATACAGGCGATGACGTTCGTTATTGGGACGATTGGCAGAACGCCGAGATATTGACCTTCCATAGTTGGGAGTGTTCCTGGCAATCCATCTTGTCGATAGATACGCTTAAAAAATGAAGTCTATTTCACCTCTCCTTGTCGCTATCCTGTAGGAAATTTCGGACAGAATATGCGTTACAGGATTGAAAACATACGTGAGGCTTTGGATGAAGCGGGGGAGTGGTTTCTTGACAGGAAAAGCGGCAAGTTGCACCTGCTGACCAATGGGGGAAAATCCCAAAGAGATGAATATCCATGCTCCCCGGTTGGAACGCATTGTGGATTTCGAGGGTACCGCCCAGTATCCGATAGCGAATGTGCAGTTTGAAAACATTGATTTCCAATATACCTCTTATCGGATGGGGCTGTATGACATTGCTCCCAACTGGCCGGCAGAAATCCAGAAAAGCATTCCCTATTTCCCTTCGGATATTCGACCGGGATTTACGGGCGCACAGGCAGCACCTACGGCAGGTGCCTCTTTACATTTTGAATATGCTGATAATATTACGTTCGGACAGTGCGGCATGCGTCATTTGGGAGCTATCGGCGTAGCCATAGCCAAGGGATGCCGTGGCATAAAACTGAATGGTTGTGAAATCTCTGATACCGGTGCGGGAGGCATATACATTGGCTTTGATATCCGCCAGGTTAAGGAAGCCGGTGTGCCGGAACGTGACGTCCCTCGCGATAATGTGATAAGCAATTGCTTGATTACCAGCCTTGGACATGTTCATCCTGCTGCCGTTGGCGTATGGATGGCTCAGACTTCCAATAACAAGATTCTGAAAAAAACGAAATATCTTATGTAAGCTACAGCGGCGTGAGCATGGGATGGACCTGGGCTTTTGACCCGAATTACACCAAGAACAATTACATCGCCCATAACTACATACACCATGTGGCACAGACGCCTGGGTGATGCTGCGGGCATTTATTCATTGGGCGATTGCGAAGGTTCGGTATATGATGGTAACTACATTGACCAGATATACAAAGGTGAGGGAGTCTATGGCGTGGTAGACGCGATGGGATTTGATGAGTGCAGTTCGAAAATCACGATAAAGAACACGGTGGTGGGCAAGGTAAGCGGTAAGGTTGCCAGCTTTGGCAGAAGTTCATCGGCGGAATTGCAGACTTGGGAAAATAATAATTTCGACATGAACACTCCCAGACCAGTCTTCGACAATCGTCCGGGTATGGACGCCGAACAGCTGACCGTACACGCTTGTTTTCATCCGATCAGCACGTTCCTCAATTTGTCGGGGCGGAAGGAGCAGCGTTGGATTGTACGGAAAAACGGCTCGTTCGGTACGGATGGATTCTATGGTATGCTCATTCAGGGAAAGCAGGCTGTAGCCTACTTGAACATAGGCGGAGGCAACGACAACCTGTATGAGATAGCTTCGGGTAATGTGGTGGAGGATGATAAGGAGAATACGGTTGCCTTCAGCTATGACGGCAAGACGTTCCGCTTCTACTTCAACGATGAACTGGTGGGCGAAAAAAGACCGTTGACAAGAAACGTACTCCGGGAAAGGGCAAGCTGGAGATAGCGCCTATCAGTTCCAATTCATTGCGTAATGGCATACAGAAACTGTATATAGCCAATCGGGCGATAGTGCCAGCTGAGACGGCAAACGTTCCTGCCTCTTTCAGTTGGACGGCTCCCAAACCGAAGAGGCTGTCGATTGATGTGCAGAAAGTTATCCGTGAAGCCGGACCGGATGAAAAGTACTTGAGGCATTTTGCCTTTCAAGCGGAACGCGGATTGAAAAAAATAAGGAAGGATTTAATGAAGAAACCAATATGAAGAAGATTTCACTTTATTTCGTGTTATGCTTTTGGTCTTTTGGGGCGCAGGCGCAGGTGGAAAATCTCCCTTTCAGGAATGCTGATTTGCCCTTGGAGGTGCGTGTGAAGGATCTTGTAGCACGATTGACGCTGGAGGAGAAAGTACTGTTGATGCAGCATCATTCTCCGGCTATTCCACGTTTGGGCATACCGGCGTATGACTGGTGGAACGAGGCATTGCACGGCGTGGCGCGCACGTTGGAGAAGGTTACTGTCTTTCCGCAGGCCATCGGCATGGCGGCTACCTTTGATACAGAAGCCTTGCAAAAAGATGGGGGATATTACCTCTACGGAAGGACGTGCGCTTTTTAATGAAGATTGGAAAGCGGGTAAGACCGGTACGCGGTATCGCGGATTGACTTACTGGACTCCAAACATCAATATCTTCCGCGATCCCCGTTGGGGACGCGGACAGGAAACGTATGGAGAAGACCCTTATCTTACCGCCAAGATGGGCGCGGCAATTGTACGCGGCTTGGAGGGAGAGGATCCGCATTATTTGAAATCGGTAGCCTGCGCCAAGCATTATGCAGTGCATAGCGGTCCCGAATACAATCGCCATTCATTCGATGCTCGCCCCTCTGTCTTTGATTTGTGGGATACCTACATGCCGGCTTTCCGCGAACTGGTTACGAAAGCAAAGGTACACGGGGTGATGTGCGCTTACAATCGGCTGAACGGTCAGCCTTGTTGCGGCAATGACCCCTTGCTGGTGGATATTCTGCGCAACCAGTGGCATTTCGACGGATATGTCACATCCGATTGTTGGGCATTGAAAGACTTTGCCGAGTTCCATAAGACGCACCCCGAGCATACAATAGCAATGAGCGATGCCCTGCTTGCCGGTACCGACCTGGAATGTGGCAATTTGTATCATTTGCTGGCAGAGGGTGTAAAGAAAAGGGCTGCACTCGGAAAGGGATATTAACGTATCTTTAAGCCGTCTCTTTACTATCCTATTTAAGATAGGTATGTTCGACCCGGCAGAACGAGTGCCCTACAGCTCCATCGGACGGAAGTCTTGGAATGCGAAGCGCATAAGCAACATGCGGAGCGCATGGCTAAGGAATCTATCGTCTTGTTGGAGAATAAGAATCACATTTTGCCTCTTGATGCTTCAAAGATAAAGAGCATAGCCTTGATTGGGCCCAATGCCGATAACGGCAGACCCAGCTGGCTAATTATTTCGGGACTCCTTCTGAAATCGTTACTCCTTATATGAGTCTGAAGCGACGCTTGGGCGATAAGATTAAAATTAATTATTTGCCGGGAGTAGGTATCGTGGATAAACTGAAGGATGCTCCGTCATTCGTACAAGTAGCTCATAAAGCCGCGCAGTCGGACGTTATTGTTTTTGTGAGTGGTATAAGTGCCGATTATGAAGGTGAAGCCGGAGATGCCGGAGCAGCAGGCTATGGAGGGTTTGCCAGCGGAGACCGCACCACTCTGCAGCTTCCCTTGGTGCAGATTGAGCTGTTGAAAAACTGAAGAAAACCGGACGTCCTTTGATTATAGTCAATATGTCGGGCTCGGTAATGAGTTTTGAGTGGGAAAGCCAGAATGCCGATGCGTTGCTTCAGGCATGGTATGGCGGACAAGCAGCGGGAGATGCCATTGTCGATGTGCTCTTTGGGCATTGCAATCCGGCAGGACGCATGCCGTTGACAACCTATAAAAGTGACAATGATTTGCCTCCTTTCGAGAACTATTCGATGCTTGGACGTACTTACCGCTACTTTAAAGGGGAACCGCGTTATCCGTTTGGATATGGCTTGAGTTATACCACTTTCGCCTATTCGGATGTGCAATGTGTGGATGAAACTCATACCGGTGATACAGCCCGGGTCACTGTTACCGTTTCCAATACGGGAGATTGTGACGGCGATGAGGTGGTGCAACTTTATGTCGTGCATCCCCAGGACGGCAGGAAGCAAATTCCTCTTTGTGCATTGAAAGGTTTCAAGCGGATTCATCTGAAACGAGGAGAGTCCACCAGTGTTTCTTTTACGTTGACGCCTGAGGAGTTGGCTCTGACGGAAACTGACGGCAATTTGGTGGAAAAGAACGGTCAGGTGACTCTGTTCGTAGGGGGGGGAGGACAGCCCAACTATGCGGCAGGCGTATCTTCTCTGTTGACGATAAAGGGAGCACCTTATCAAGTTTGGTAATAATTTAAATGATAAAGCCGTTTGAGATACCGGCATCTTAAAAAAATAAGATAGAATGAAATATACAAGTTTTGTGTTTGCAATTTTTCCTTTTCCGTATGTGGATTGTCGTCTGTTTCGGCGTATGGTTCCTACGAGAAAACACAGTCAGCTAAGGGCGGTCAGAATATTGTTTATATATCTAGTAATGGTAATGATAGTCAAGGGGATGGTACCGCCACTTCTCCTTTCTACTCTTTGAACAAAGCACTTGAAGGGAAACTCTCTTCTGACGGGTCGGCTGACACCTTGTTTGTGCAGGTGGCTTCCGGTGATTATTACATGGAAGCCCCTCTTTCTATTGAGACGCCTTCTTCCCGTCCTGTGGTTATCAAATCGCAAGGGAAGGAGGAAGCCGCGTTTCATGGGAGGTCTTTGCATAAAGGGATGGCAAAAATGTGAGAACGGGTTGTATAAAGCTTATATCCCGGAGGTGTTAAGGTATGGATTTAACTTTGAGCAGTTTTATGTGAACGGGCAGCGTGCTATTTTGGCTCGTACTCCCAACGTGGACTGGTTTTTGTAAAGTCGTCCAAAGAAACCCCGATTGTCAAGGGGGGCAGCCTTGCTAACTATGCTGTCCAGCAGATTGATTTTGAGTATTCCGACTGGGAATCAATGAAAGGACTTTCCAGAAAGGAACTGAAAAACATCAAGTTTCGTTTCTACCACAAATGGGACATTACGCGCAAGAACCCGAAATATGTGGAGGTGGACTCTGCCCGCATCTATATGGAAGGAAGGGGCATGAAGCCGTGGAACCAGATTCTTAAAGGTTCCCGCTACTTTATGTATGACTACAAGGCGGCGCTGGATATGGCAGGTGAGTGGTTTCTGGACCGTGAAACCGGCTATATCTCTATTATATGCCTCGTGAAGGAGAGGATATGAATACAGCGTTTTGCGTCGCTCCGGTACTGCATCAATGGATTTCGGTGAAGGGAGAACCGGAGAATCCTGTGAAGAACATAAAATTCAAGGGATTGTCGTTCCAATATTCTTCTTACATGGTTCCCTTCGAGGGCGAAGAGCCGATGCAAGCAGCAGCAGGCACAGAGGCGGCCATCCAGTTTGATTTTGCGGAAAACATCATTTTTGAGGATTGCGAGATGCTTCATACCGGTGCATATGGCATCAGCTTCGGACGGGAGTGCCACCAGAATAGAATCGAGCATTGCTACATCGCCGATTTGGGCGCAGGTGGCATTAAAATAGGCGAACCTTATTTGAGAGCCACTACGCGTAAAGTGACCAGCGGCAATGTCATCAATAACAATATTGTCACCGATGCTGGACACGAACAACCCTGCGGAGTAGGAGTTGCTTTGTTTCATACCAGTGACAACCAAGTGACCCATAATGATATTTTCGACATCCTTTATTCCGGTGTTTCCGTAGGATGGGTATGGGGATATAATGAAGATTCGGCTTCACCGATTCCTGTATTGAATGAAAAGGGAGAGATGGAAACTGTGATGATGAAGAAGCATAGCCCTTCCGTGCACAATATCATTATGTATAACCGCATCCATCACATCGGATGGGGAGAGCTATCGGACATGGGAGCTGTCTACACCTTGGGCGAGTCTGAAGGAACCAAGGTTTGCAACAACGTGATAACAGATGTGTTGTCCTATGATTACGGAGGCTGGGGACTATACACTGATGAAGGTTCCACAGGAGTGGAAATGAGTAATAATCTGGTGCTTCGTTGCAAGAGTGGCGGTTTTCATCAGCATTATGGGAAAAATAACAAGATAGAGAATAATATATTAGCGTTCGGCTTTTATCATCAAGTGCAGTTGACGCGTGCGGAACCACATCTTTCCTTACATTTTAAGCATAATATCATCTTGCATGATAAAGGGGAGACTTTGGTCAGAACTTGGGATAAGGCAAATGTGGATATGGATTATAATTTATATTGGCGCACAGATTCCACTCCCATTACTATGATGGATAAGAGCTTTGCGGAATGGAAGAAGATGAAGGAGCCTCACTCTGTTATGCTCGATCCTTTGTTTAAGGATGTGAAGAATGACGACTATACGTTAGTTTCACGAAAAAATATCCGTAAAATAGGATTTAAACCATTCAACTATTCCGAGGCCGGAGTGTATGGTGACAAGGAATGGCGCAAGAAAGCTTTATTATCTCTTCAGAAACTGGAATTGTTTAAGAAGATGGCTTCCATAAGATTGCAAAAAATAACTTTTTAATATGACTCAGGGGATATCCTCTAAAAACTGAATGATTGGAGAAATGAAAAAATTAATTTTATGTTTGTTATTCTTGATCGTTGGGGTTGAATTACATGCTTCTTCTGCCCATGGTGACAGCTTGCGCATTATGTCTTATAATATACACAATGGAATAGGAATGGATGGAAAAGTGGACTATGCACGTATAGCCAATGTTATATCCGATGTGAATCCCGATGTCGTTGCTTTGCAGGAACTGGATAGTATAACTCATCGTAGTCCTGTAAATGTGTTGGAAGAAATAGCCAGTGTAACAGGGATGAATTATGTATTCGGACCTGCTATCAGTTACGGTGGTGGTAAATATGGTATTGGTGTCATGTCGAAAGAAAAACCGTTGAATGTCAGGAATGTATCTCTTCCGGGAAGAGAAGAAGCCCGAACGTTGTTGGTCGTGGAGTTTGAGAAATATATTTTTCTCGCTACTCATTTTTCTTTGACTGCTGCTGATCAGATAAAATCAATAGAGGTTATACTGAAGGAGGTGTTTTCTAAAGAAAAGCCTGTTTTTATGGCAGGTGACATGAATTCTGTACCTTCTTCTTTAACTCAGAAAAATATTCGGAAATATTTTAAGGTTTTGACCGAATGACCGTTGGATAACTTGCAATGGGGAGTGCATTGATTATATTTATGGATATGAGAAGAAAAAAAGGAAAATTTGCAGTCAGACGGAAAGGTAGGATAGAGGATCATGTTGCTTCGGATCATTGTCCGGTATATGTTGATGTATATTATGAAAAATAAAATGAAACGATGATCTGTTCCGTCACTTCGTAAAGTACTTTGTTATATTGTTCCGTTTCTTTTGTGGGTTAAAAACGTCTGTAACAGAGTTAAGTGCTGCCACCATCTTTTAGGCTTCAATTTTTATTGTGGTTTTACAGGAATGGTGGCAGTTTTTTTGGGGTAGATACTCTTCTTTCCTTCTTCATTTACCCTTGAAACTTCCTGTTATCTTCCTTCACCTTGCATCTCCATTCTTTCCTGTGAAAGGAGAAGAATCTACAGCTGAAACAGAAATGAGGGGAGATTTTCTTGCTATTAATAAGTTGATAACTAGTGTGTTTTAAATGAAATGACAGAATGAAAGGAGAAAAGTGAACACCTGCATAGTGAGAGGATAGTGTAATGAACCGACTTGGCTGGTTTGCCGGACATGATAGGCTTGTCCGTCGGACCAGCTAAGCTGGTTCATGAAACATGCTGACCTTTTTGAAAAAGGTGCTGGCGTTTACCAAAAACATAAGGACATTTAAAAAAAAGGACCGGTTCTTTTCTAGTAAATGAAAAGAGTAACATATCCGGTAACATTAGTAACATGTGGTCTGTCATGTTACATACGTATAAGTTTATACATATGTATAGTGTATCAAGTTCCACTGCAACTTGCACTGAGATGCACTGTGTCCTGTACCAAGATTCGTCATAACTTGTGCCAAGTTCCGTTATCGTATTCCGCCCCTTTTGACAAACACTTCTTTATGTTGTATATTTGTAGCTCATCAGGCTCTTAAAAAACGTACCTTATGAATCTATTCGCCATTTTCAGAATTGTTTTTTCCGGAAGTAAATTTCTGTCAATCTCTATCTTTTCCGACTTTTGGTAATGGATAGGCTCTGCGTATACAGGGAATGTATAACAGAAGTCCTTTCCTGAAAGTTCGTAAAAAAGAGAACTTTATTCGTTAAATTATGCGGAAAGTTTACAATAAAGAGATTCCTTGGTTTAGGAGTATCTCCCCCGCACGATTGCCATTAAATAAAAGACCTTTTGTTTTGCTGTTATTGAAAGCAAAGTGGATATGGACTATAATCTCTATTCCGTTTCCGGTCCAAAAGCAATGTGCGCAAGGTGGGGGATAAGATATGAGGTTACACTGTCATCGGTGTGTATAGATCGGATGAATGGAGATAAAAAAGCAAGACTTATTCTAAAAAATAAATCAATATGAAAAAACTGTTATTGTTATCTTTGTTTTTGTGTTCGTTGGAAATTGCACAGGCGCAACCGGGTATTTCAACTGCGATACCTTCTGAGAAACCTTCAAAATACCAGAAAGATCAGATCAAGCGCAAGTATTATGGTATGTTCATTCATTTTGGTATCAATACGTTCCATGATGTGGAATGGTCGGACGGGTCTTTCCCGGTGGAAACTTATGCCCCTACGGAGATTGACGCCCGTCAATGGGTGAAGACAGCGAAAGATGCCGGTATGAAGTATATCATTCTGGTGGCAAAACATCATGAGGGCTTTTGTCTTTGGGACAGTAAATATACTGATTATGACGTGGCAAGTTCGGGAAATAAAACGAATGTGATTGAAGCCGTAGCTAGGGAATGTAAGAGACAAGGCATGAAGCTGGGACTGTATTACTCGTTGTGGGACAGGAAAGTCAATGCGGATGTTGACAATGTGGAGTCGGACAGGGAGTACAATACATACATGTTGAAGCAGTTGGACGAGCTGATGGACATCACGGAAAAATATACTAAAAAATAGTGGAGTTCTGGTTTGATGGAAGTTGGGTGAAACCCGGTTATCGCTGGCCGGTAGAAGGTATATACAGAACCATCAAAAGCCCGTGAGCCGCAATGCCAGATCGGAATTAACTGGACGATAGGCGAGGATGCGGATCCCCATAATCCGAATGCGCCGGAGAAATCATATAAAATTATTCCGGAGGAACGGAAGGAAGGGGATCCTATCCGTTATTTTCCCAGTGACTTCCGCTTGGGCGATCCGCTTCTGCCTGCTAATCCGGATCCCAAAGTGTTTACTCACAACGGAAAACGGTATTATATGCCTTTTGAATCAACCGTATGTTTAAGCAAGCGTTGGTTCTATCATACTACTGATAAAGAATATAAGTCAATAGATGAATTGGTCAAGCTGTACCAACGGGCAACGGCTCAGGACAATATCTTGATTTTAAACCTTCCGCCGAACCGGGAAGGAAAGATGCGTCAGAAAGATGTGGATCTGTTGATTGAGCTTCGGAAACATATACGGAAATTATAAAATCAAAAAGAATTTATGAAAAGAACGAATTGGTTGCTGGTGGCGTTCTTATTGATCAATGCAATAGGCTGCTATGCTGACGGAAATGGTGTTTTGTATGTGTCGCCGAAAGGAGATGACCGGAATGCCGGCACTTTGTCCCACCCTCTGAAGACCATCGGGGCGGCCCTTGGAAAGATGAAAGAGATAACTGCCGGTCAGCAAGTGGAGGTGATGCTTCGTGGGGGAACTTATGAGATAGACGCCACATTGGAGGTGAACCGTGACCATGTCTTCATTCACCCTTATCAAGATGAAACTGTAACTATCTCGGGAGGAAAGTCTGTTACAAGGAATAGTCTGAAACCGGTAAAGGAGCAAGCGGTATTAGACCGGTTGCAACCGCAAGTCAGAAGTCTGATAAGAGAAATCGACTTCAAGAAAAACCGGATGGAGTTGGTGGGGCTGCACGCTACAGGTTTTGGACGGCCCAGTCAGGTGGCATGGACAGAAGTATTTGTGGATGGTCAGCCTCTGCGAATTGCCCGTTGGCCGAATGACTCTACGGTTATGATTGGGGAAAAATACAGGAATCGGGGGTGGCTAAGGAAGGAAAAGAAGCTCCTTTCCCTGTATTCGGATATCAGGAAGAGCGCCCTTCGGGTTGGAAATCGGTAGAGAATATGTGGATAAGCGGATACTTTGCGCACGGTTATGCCGATGACATGATTTGTGTGGAAAGTATCGACACGATACATAAAATGATTCATACGAGGCAGCATACGGTATATGGATTTATGACAGGTGCGCCTTGGCGTCAATGGTTTGCCTTGAACCTGCTGGAGGAACTGGATGTGCCGGGCGAATATGTGATTGATGCCGGGAGAGGGAAGATGTATGTATATCCGCCTGCCGGAAAGATGGAAAATTGGAGTGTTTCCTTATTGGAAAGTCCGTTGATGGCGATTGAGCATTGTAAGGATGTGAAGGTGCAAGGCATCACTTTTGAGTATGGCAGGCATATCGGTGTCTATATGGAGAATACTCATCGTGCTTTTGATTAAGAATTGCATTATACGCAATATGGGTGGAGTGGGCGTATCCATCGGAAAGGGAACGTTGAAGGCTGGCAACCAGAGAGGACACGAATCGGGAGGTAGCCCTGCTTCGCGTGTTGTGGGCGATTTGATGGGAACAGTTTATCAGAACATCCTGTTCAATCGGGAAGGAGGAACGGAAAACGGAGTCGTGGATTGCTATATTTATAATGTGGGTGCCGGAGGTATCAGTTTGGGAGGAGGAGACAGAGCCTCATTGACTCCTGCCGGAAATTATGTGGAGAATTGCCGGATACATGATTATAACCGGATTGAGAAATCCTATCGTCCCGGAATATGGATGGATGGTGTGGGCAACCGTATCTCTAAATGTGACATCTATGATGCGCCCAGCATGGCTATCCTGTTTCATGGAAATAACCATGTGATAGAACTGTGTGACATAACGAATGTGTGTTCTGAAGTCGATGATCAGGGAGCTGTTTATTATGGTCGTGATCCTTCGGAGCAGGGAAATGTTATCCGTTATTGTTATTTTCATGAATTGAGTCCGCGCCATCGTGTAATGGCTACTTATCATGATGACGGAGCTTGCGGAGCGGAAGTTTATGGTAATATTTATCACAAAGCAGGGTCTTTGCCGGTACTTATCGGTGGGGGGCATAATAATCATTACCGGCATAATATATTTATAGATTCTCCTGTTGCCATTCATATAGATGCGCGTATGCAGGGCTGGGGCAAATTCATGATAGAGAAAGGTGCGATAATTGATCAGCGTTTGCAAACAGTCAATTATAAAAATCCTCCTTACAGTACGGTCTATCCTTTGCTCGCTGAATATTGGGACAATGACACCTCTTATCCGAAAGGCAATGTGATAGAAGGAAATTTATTCTATAAGATTGGAAATGTAGTACGCGGACGTACCGAGTGGTTGGAATTGTATAACAATTGGGCTACCGGTTCGGATCCAGGGTTTGTGGATGCTGCTGATCCGTTGAAGGGATTTAAGGATGATGCGCTCATTTATCAACGGATCAATGGATTCCCCCGGCTTCCATTTGAGAAAATCGGATGCGATTTATCCAAATGAAAGAGTGTGATGATAAACTTTCAAACCTTATAAAAAAATATTTTATTTCTTTAGGAACATTCCTTTCCCGATTGCCATATAAGTAGAGAGGACCTTTGTTTGGCGACAAAGGATCAACTTATTTTTAAACTTTAAGTCATTACCATTAATGGAACATCAAAACAAATTGATTTATGGCGGAATATTGGCGATATCCGCTCTGACCGGCTGTACGGAGCCGGTAACAGAAAAACCTTTGAATATTGTCTATATTATGACGGACGATCATACAGCTCAAATGATGAGTTGCTATGACAAACGTTATATGGATACACCCAATTTGGATCGGATAGCCAATGAGGGGGTACGTTTTACAAACAGTTTTGTCGCAAACTCTCTGAGTGGCCCTAGTCGTGCTTGTATGCTTACGGGTTCAAACATAGTTGTGAGAATAAATTTTATGATAACTCTACCTGCGTATTTGATTCATCGCAGCAAACTTTTCCGAAACTATTGCAGAAAGCGGGTTATCAGACTGCATTAATTGGGAAATGGCATTTGGAAAGTTTGCCGACAGGCTTTACTTATTGGGAGATTGTACCCGGACAAGGTGATTACTATAATCCGGATTTCATCACACAAACCAATGATACCATTCAAAAACATGGGTACATCACTAATCTGATTACCGATGATGCCATAGACTGGATGGAAAATAAGCGCGATAAAGAAAAACCTTTCTGTCTGCTTATTCATCATAAGGCTATTCATCGTAATTGGATGGCGGATACCTGTAATCTAGCCTTATACGAAGATAAAGAATTTACTTTACCCGATAATTTCTTTGACGATTATGAGGGCCGTTCCGCAGCTGCGGCTCAGGAGATGAGTATTGTGAAAGATATGGATATGATATATGATCTGAAAATGCTCCGTCCTGACAAGGAATCCCGTTTGAAATCATTGTATGAAAGCTTTATCGGACGTATGGACGAAGGACAGCGTGCCGCATGGGATGCATTTTACGGTCCTGTGATTGATGATTTTTATCAGAAGAATCCGCAAGGAAAGGAGTTGGCAAACTGGAAATTCCAACGTTATATGCGCGACTATATGAAAACTGTCAAATCCTTGGATGATAATGTAGGACGTGTGCTCGATTATCTGAAAGAAAACGGGTTGCTGGATAATACATTAGTTGTCTATACATCCGACCAAGGATTTTATATGGGAGAGCACGGATGGTTTGACAAACGCTTTATGTATGAGGAATCCATGCGTACTCCGCTTATAATGCGTTTGCCTAAAGGATTTGACAGGAAAGGTGATATAACGGAAATGGTACAGAATATAGATTATGCACCTACTTTCCTGGAACTGGCAGGTGTAAAAGTACCCGAAGATATTCAAGGCGAGTCTTTGTTGCCTTTATTTGAAAGGGAAGAAGCCTGCGGACTGGCGTAAATCATTATATTATCATTTTTATGAATACCCCGCCGAACACATGGTGAAGTGTCACTATGGAGTACGTACAGACCGTTATAAATTGATTCACTTCTACAATGACATTGATGCATGGGAACTTTATGACTTGGGAAAAAAGACCCTGCCGAGATGCATAATGTAATCAATGATCCTACTTATAGTGAAGTATTGGCTGATATGCAGGCGGAACTGAAGAAGTTGCAAATCCAATATAACGATACGGATTTTGTAAAATGATAGTTGTGAATGGAACTTTATTTCTTATTAATTGGCTAGTAATGAAAAAAGTATAACTATGTAGGATGGTGTATGGCCGGTAGCCTTGGTTTGTCCGCTATGCCCGGGCAGGCTGCACAACCGGAAAAGAAACAACCGCATATCATTTTAATAATGACTGACCAACAGCGTTGGGATGCATTGGGGTGTGCGGGAAATGAAGCTGTGATTTCTCCAAATGTGGATCGCTTGGCAGCCGATGGGCATTTATTTTGCAATGCCTATACGGCTGCTCCAAGCAGTACTCCGGCACGTGCGGGTATGCTGACAGGTATGTCTCCCTGGCATCATGGCTTGTTAGGATATGGACAGGTGGCAGAGCATTATCCATATGAAATGCCGCAGATGTTGAAAGACTTGGGCTATCACACATTGGGAATAGGAAAGATGCATTGGCATCCGCAGAATGTGTTGCATGGATTCGAAGCGACTATTCTGGATGAAAGCGGACGTGTGGAGTCTCCTTATTTTATGAGTGATTATCGTAAATGGTTCAATACGCAGGCTTTCGGCCTGAATCCCGACAGTACAGGGGTGGAGTGGAATGCCCACGGAGCGAAAGCGTATGCTTTGCCCGAGCGCTTGCATCCTACCGTATGGACAGGAGACAGGGCGGTGGAGGCGATAAAAGGTTATTCTTCTGAACGGCCTTTGTTTTTGAAAGTGTCTTTTGCCCGTCCGCATAGTCCGTATGATCCCTCCCCGGCGAATAGTGGATAAGTATGAGGGCAGAAAAATACCCGCTCCCGTTGTAGGTGACTGGTGTAAAGATCTGGCAATAGATACTCATCCCGAAATCCTGAAGCGGCTGTAGGAAACTATGGAGTGGAATATGCCCGGAATTCCCGTAAGTATTATTACGCTTCGGTTACTTTTATTGATGAGCAGGTAGGGCGCATTGTGGATGAACTGAAAAAGAAAGGAATGTATGACAATGCGCTGATATGTTTTGTGGCCGATCATGGCGATATGTTGGGAGATCATCATTTGTGGCGTAAAACGTATGCTTATGAAGGATCGGCAGCTATTCCTTTTATTATAAAGCTGCCCGAAAGTATGAAGAGTAGCCTGGAACCTGGTGAAAAAATAGAAGCTCCGGTGGAGTTACGCGACTTGCTTCCTACTTTTCTGGCATTGAACGGCTGCCGGATTCCGGAAAGAAATGGACGGTTTGTCTTTACTTCCTTTATTGGAAAAAGGGAAAGCTCCCTGGCGTGAATATATTGATATAGAACATTCCACTGCTTATTGGGCGGATAATTATTGGTGTGCTTTGACGGATGGGAAAATAAAGTATATCTGGTTTTTCCGTACAGGTGAGGAACAATTGTTCGATTTGTCAAAAGACCCATACGAATTGCATGATTTGTCAAAAGCCAAGGCTTCCGGAAAGACATTGGAAAAGATGCGGAAAGCGATGGCCGGACATTTGCAGGAAAGAGGGGAAGAGTGGGTGAAAGACGGCAAGTTGGTCATCCGCAATAAAAATCTTTTATATAGTCCGAATTATCCAACAAATAAAAAAATAAACCATGAAGAAATTAATTCTAACCTTTTCATTTTTAGTGTTGTTATTCGGCACTTTGCAGGCATCGGTTTCCATTATCCCGATGCCGCAAAAGTGCATCGAAAAAAGAGGCAACTTTACGGTAAATGACAAAACTGTAATTACTTTGTCTGTAGATAACGAGGAGATGCGCAATGCCATATCTTTTTGGAATGATTTGTTTGATACAGCTGCCGGGTTCTCATTGGAGGTCTCTTCTATTCCCCGTTCTTCCAATGTGATCCGTTGCCGACTTAACACATCTCTGCCCAATGAGGAATCCTACAAGCTGACAGTCTCTTCATCTTCTATCCATATAGACGCCAGGACTCCTAAAGGCATTTTCTATGCTTTTCAGACATTGCGTCAATTATTGCCTTCTGCCATTGAAAGTGACAAGCAGGTGGCGGAAAAAATAAAATGGAACATCCCTTGTGTGGTGATAGAAGATTCGCCTGCATTCTCTTATCGCGGAGTGATGCTTGATGTTTCCCGCCACTTCATTCCTAAGGAAGATGTAAAGCGTCACATCGACTTGCTTGCTTTTCATAAATTGAACATCCTTCATTGGCATCTGACTGATGACCAGGGATGGCGTATCGAAATCAAGAAATATCCCAAACTGACTACCGTCGGAGGTTACCGTAAAAAAACGATTGTGGGATATATGTGGGACAATCCTACTGAATGGGATACCAAACGCTATGGTGGATTTTATACACAGGAAGATATCAAAGAAGTGGTGGCGTATGCCAAGAAGCGTTTTGTGGAAATTATTCCTGAAATAGAAATGCCAGGACATAGCGTGGCGGCACTGACAGCATATCCTGAATATTCCTGTACCGGAGGGCCTTTTGAGGTGGAAGGCCGTTGGGGTGTTTTCAATGACATTTATTGTACTAAGGAATCTACTTTTACTTTTATGCAGGATATTCTGGATGAGGTGGTGAAGCTTTTCCCCTCCAGCTATATTCATTTGGGCGGGGATGAGGCTCCTCGTATCCGTTGGAAAAATTGTGTACACTGTCAGGAACGGATGAAGCAGGAACATTTGACAAAAGAGGCTGAATTGCAGACTTATTTCATCAATCGGATTGAGAACTATCTGAATACCAAAGGAAAGAAAATTATCGGTTGGGATGAAATCTTGGAAGGAGGTATTCTGCAACGTGCTACCGTGATGTCATGGAGAGGTGAAAAGGGAGGAATCCATGCGGCAAAAAGCCGGATATGATGTTATTATGTCTCCTAATATTTATATGTATTTTAATTGTCTCCAGTTTAAGGGGAATGAAAAGAAAATTGGAAATCCCAATCGGGTGATTACTTTGGAAAAAAAGTTTATAATTATCATCCGGTTCCCGAAGTCCTGAGTGCGGATGAGGCCAAACATATTAAAGGAGTACAGGCTAATTTATGGACGGAGTATATGTCTGCGCTTGATGAGATGGAGTATATGCTTTATCCGCGTGTGGCAGCTTTGTCCGAGGTGGCGTGGAGCAAAAAGGAAAATAAGGATTATGGAAGATTTTGTACCCGTTTGGAGGGCATCCGGCAACATTATGATGTGTTAGGAATAAATTATTGTAAGAAAATCAGTAATGAATGATCTGTTTGTGATGAATATGAAAAGAAAAATACTATTTGTTTGTCTCGCCTTCCTTGCTTTGTTGCAAGGGTGGGCGCAACATACCTGGCAGGCCGGTCCGGTCAATTTAGAACTTATTCAACGGGGCAATTCGGAGTTCCCTTCCGGTTTCTCCGCTTTCTCATTGAAAAATCGTTTTATTTGGTGTGGTTCGGCTATTCAGGCAGAGGAAGATGGAAAGTATTATTTATTTTATTCCGCTATGAAATCAGGACCGAAGTACCCTAGATTTATAGATGCTTGGTTGCTAGGTTCGATGATTGGAGTAGCTGTATCAGACTCTCCTTATGGGGGATATAAGGATATAGGTATTGTGTATAATAAGGATGGATAACGTCCGGATAACTGTTCATGGGATGCACAATCGGTTCACAATCCGCATATCAAAAGATATAACGGAAAATACTATTTGTATTATTGTGCTACGGTGGATCCGGGTGGAAATGCTCATGTAAAGGGAAAACTAAGCAGAAGAGACAGACTCCAGCAAAATCAAAAGTTGGGGGTATTGTGCTTTAATTCCATAAAAGAATTACTGGAAGGTAAATTTTCATGTAATGAGCAACCTTTGCTTGCTCCACGTACACGGGTGAAGCCTGATAATGTACTGGAACCCTCACCTGAAGGTACTGTAACCAAGCCTGATAATCTCATTTTAGTTAATCCGGCAGTGGTATATCATCCTTTGAAAAAGAAATATTATCTTTACTTTAAAGGGAATGTCTATGATCCTACTTGGCGTGGTGTGCATGGAGTGGCCATAGCCGATGCTCCCGAAGGTCCTTTTATTGTGCAGGATGACTATGTATTTGAGTTTGAAACAGGGGATAACCAGAAATTGAATGCGGAAGACCCGTTTGTATGGTATCACCGGAAAGACAATTGTTTCTATGCTGTTTTTAAAGATTTCACGGGAGGATTTACAAAAGGTAAGCCGGGATTGGCCATCATGTATGCTGAAGATGGTATACATTGGGAACTTCCTGAACATTCTTTGTTTATGAATAAAGAAATAATTCTAAAGAATGGAGAGCGGCTAGAGGTAGATCGGTTGGAACGTCCTCAGCTGTTATTGGATGAAAATGATGAACCGATTGTGCTTTATTCAGCTTGTTCCATTACTCCATTGAATATGAAACAGGATGGGAGTTCGTTCAATGTTCAGATTCCAATTTTTAGAAATAAGTAAGAAGGATAATATGGTGTAAAAGCAGTCCGACATATGGATGAATATCTGTGCCGGACTGCTTTTTTATATTGTGGCGGAAGAAATGGAACTTTTGATAAACCTTTCGGACACACGCTTGTTTATGATAAGTTCATGTTTTTGACATGAGTAACATAAATCTATTGCAAAGACTAATGAAAGAAAATAGACCTCCTTTTTTGCCATTTTCGCAATCTTGCTTTAACTATTTTAAAGTAAGGGGCTTTATTGGATTTTCGGAACTGTGTATCAGAACATTTCATCCTGATTCACAAAGATATATATGTCCCTATTTGCCCGATGCGCATATGTTGGAGTTCCGGCTTCCGGCAGCGACTATAGAGTGTGTTATCAATAAACAAGGTATATGCATTGAGGCTATCATGTTTACCGATTAGTAAGTGTTTAATCTTCCTTTTTCATTTCTTAATAATTAAGCCAAAGCTTGAATGAAGAAAGTTTTTCTTCACTGATGGTGATTTGGGCTTTGTAAGGAGGAAGGACACTGATTACTATCTTGCCATTAAAATAAGGTTCGGCATGGTCTATGGAAGCAATGCTGATAATAATCTAACGGTTGGCGCGAAAGAACTGTTCTGCAAGGTCCAACTGCTCCATTTGTTTATTCAGAGACAGGTTGATTATGTGTTCTTGTCCTTTTTGGGTGACGGCAAAGGTTATTTTGTTTTCAGAATAGAAATAGGCAATGTCCGTTACTTGAAGAGACCAGAAACGGTCGGCTCCATAAATAAGGTAAAGCGTGTACGGTAACGTCTTTCTTTATGTTGCAGGGTATCCAGCAATGTATCCAGATATTCTTGGGGGCGGGAGATTCCTTTGTTTTGTAAAGTTTCGTATTTGATGATGGCATCGAGCAGACGTGTTTCGTCGATGGGTTTCAGTATATAATCTATGCTATTTACTGTAAATGCGCGGATGGCATATTGGTCGTAGGCAGTTGTAAAAAAATAATTATAGAGGAAGGATGCACGGCCGAAAGGAAATCGAATGCGTTTCCATCTGCCAATTGGATATCGAGGAAGATCAGGTCGGGTTGTGGATTATCTTTAAACCAAGCCACAGCTTCGTCCACACTGCCCGGTATAATGGTCAGTGTCCATTGCGGGCGCAGACGGGTAATCATGGAATGTAACAAACGTGCTGCTGGCACTTCATCTTCTATAATGATTGCGTTTAGTTTATTCATATGCTAAAGGTACTTTTACGGTAAACAAATTGTTTGCTTTAGTGACAATGGCGGATTCCTTCGCCGAGCAGTAGTTTGCAACGGTTGGAAAGATTATTCAATCCTACTCCCGAAGAGGTGTCATTACTCTTTTTAGGTTGGATAGGGTTACTTACTGTCAGGTAATAATTTTCAATTTCTATATTAATTTGCATAGGCTTGTTTGAGGTGATGGAATTATGCTTGATGACATTTTCTACCAGCAGTTGCAAAGTTAGTGGCGGGAGCATGGCTTCAGGATAGTCTTCGGGAAGATGACATTTGTAACTGATGCAATTTCTAATCGGACTTCGTGAAGAAAGAGGTAGGATTTCATAAATTCCAATTCTTCGCTTAAAGGTACCAAGACTTTATCTTGACTTTGAAGGACATAGCGGTAAACGCTGGACAGATGCTTAGTGAAGCGGACTGCATTGGCGGGATTGTATTCTATTTCTGCAATCAGCGTGTTAAGACTGTTGAACAGAAAGTGTGGATTGAGTTGGTTTTGCAGGGCGGTGTAACGGGCTGTGTTATTTTCTTTTTGAAGTTCGGCAGCTTCTTGTTGCAGTTTTAATGTGTTCTGAATAGAACGGTTAGATAAAAGTAGTCCTACAATAACTAACTCCACCAACCATACCAGAAAGAGGATGCGCCAGCCGCCATTTGGGAAAATAAATATGTTGTAGGAACCTACCAGAAGTTTTCCGACAATCAATAAACTATAATTCAAAAAGAAAGAACAGAAGAGTTACGGCTATATAAATGGTAATAATTTTCCAACGTTTGCGGATATTCAATGCATATTGACTGTTTAGCCAGGAACTGAGCCGCAACGTTGAGTAGCCAAGAATATTGAAGGCTGTGATGAAGAAGATAAAAGCACCTTTGGGAAAATAGCATATCTGCCACATGGGGTGACAAATCGGAATAATTGGCTAGAAGAAGATAGGAAAATGCTCCTAGTCCGGAGAATAAAAGGCCATATAATGTAACATTCCATTTCATGTGAACAAAGCTACAATATTTTACAGGAATAATCATAGACTGGAGAGGTGTTAAATTAATATTTTCCATTCACTATAGGTACGGATAAATTCCGTTCCTTGGTGAATGGAAGAATATGCTTTTCATGATGGTTGGTTTTATCTAATATTTGTTTAAAGCTTTCAGCAATGCGGAATAGTGTCCTTGTGCAGAAACTTTGGCTTGTACATAGTTGGTTTGTGAAATCTGCCGATAGTTTTGTGCCTCTATCATTTCCACTATTGATACTTTCCCCTCTGTATATCTTTCCAATGCCATTTGTTCGTTTTTGCGGGCTTTTTCCAATGAGTTTCTAGTTAATTGTACTTGTTCCATTGCTTGAGACAAGGATACACGGGCTGTCTGCACTTCCAGATTTACATGGTCACTTACTTGGTGCAGATTATCAGTCGCGGCACCGATCTGGAAAGAGGCTGCCCGTTTTTCGTTGCGTCGTTTCCCCCATTCAAAAATAGGTACAGATAACTTAGCATAAACGGCATAGTTGGGATCAAGGTCGGATTTAAAGTTATATCCTGGTGAAGAGTAACTTCCTTCTATGCCGACATACAGTTGCGGTTTATATTTTGAGTCAGTCAGTTTCTTTGAGCTTTCGGCTATGCCTATTTGGTCGTATGCTATTTTTAGTTCCGGTCGGTTAGAACCGTCTTGCTTCCATAACTGCTCATTCATTACGATGGAAGGAATGGTATCTTCCACTTCCGTTATTTCATGAAGTGCCGTGCCAATCAGTGAATTAAGTGCCATTCTTCCTGTTTCCAAACTGCTTTTTGCTTGGAGTAATTGGTATTCGGCTTCATTTAGTTTTACTTCTGCCATAAGCAAGTCTTGCGGGTCAACTAGTCCTGCTTCGACTCGCTCACGGATAGTTTTGGTGAGTGAGGCGATAGAGTTTCGATAGTCGGTAGCAACTTGCAGAAGTTCGGCACGGGCTACGGTATTCCAGTATTGCATATCGGTTTGGTAGCACAGGGCGGAACGAAAGTATTCCGCCTGATGTGCTGCCAGACTATGTTGATGTTTTGCCATCCGGATGGTTTCCAGCAGACGCCCGCCTGTATAGACCGGCTGTAATAGGGTAAGTGAGGCACCATATTTCATGTCCTTGCCTTCGAACGTCAGTGGGTTTTGCATACTGGGCAAGTCCAGAGTGAGCTGGATGGGGTTGCCGGTATATTGAAAGTTGGCATCACCCGAAAGTTTGGGACGCAAATCTTTTCGGGCGGCTTTTTCCAGTTCGATACTTGCAGAGATGTGTTTATCCGCCGCCTTCAGGTCGTGGTTGTATTCCACAGCCATCGACCTGTACTTTTCCAATAAATCACTTTGTTGGGAGAAAGTAGCGGACGGAACACTAAAAATAAAGATAAACAGTATATTAATTCTTTTCATAGGATGCATATTTAGAATTACTCTTAATTTTATAAAACATGGCATATAATGCCGGGGTTACGAATAACGTTAGCAATGTGGCAAACGTCAGTCCGAAAATAATAGTGGCTGCCATACCGCCGAATGCTATATCGAACAATAACGGAACCATTCCCTTAAAATAGTAGTGGTCGCTGCCATAAGTACAGGTCTTGTTCTTGACACTGTAGCTTCTATGATGGCGGTATAAGGTGCGATTCCATTTCGGCGCTGTATATTTATTTCATCCAGTAACACAATCACATTTTTAATAATCATACCTAATAATCCCAGCCATCCGGCGATGGGGAAGAAGCCGAAATCGAATCCGGTGAGCAGCATACCTATGGCAACCCCGATAAGGGAAAGGGGAAGGATACACAGGATAATGACCGGTTGTCTGAAGTTACCGAATAATGCTACAAGAATTACAATGAGCATCAGAAAAGCCAAAGGAAAGAACTTGGCAATGGCCTGCATCGCTTCGCCTTGGTCTTTGTATTGGGCATCCCAGAAGAAGGTATATCCTTCGGGCAATTCTATTTCTTCTATCTCTTTTCGTATTTCTCCGTGTACTTCCGCCATGGTGTGTCCCGGTTTTACTCCACACATGGCTGCCATGGATAACTGACGGTTATAAGTACGTATTTGCGGAAATTCCCAAGTGGTTTCAATTTTTTCCGTTACTTGTGACAGAGGTGCCGAATGCTCCCCCGTTCCAAACAGAGAAATCCCCTAAAGATCGCTCGTCTGTAATATGAACCCCTTCCGATTTTAGTAATACAGGTACTTTCTTTTCATTATCCCGATAAATTCCTACAGGAGTTCCATCACTGATAGACTTGACGGATTGCATCATTTGTGCTTTGGTGATACCCAGTGCTCCGGCTTTTACCGGATCGTAAACAGGGCGGATCATTAAACTCATGTTGCCCCATTCGTTGCGGGCGTCCGCTACTTTGGGATTGCGGCGCATGATTTCTATTGCTTTCCCTGCCAGTGAATCTAGTACAGCAGGATCCGGTCCTAGAAAACGGGCTTCGATGACGGCTTCTGTCAAAGGGCTAAGCTCGAATTTGTTCACTTTTATCAGGGGTTCGGGATATTTCTGGCGAATGGAGTCTTGCAGTAGCGCATGTAATTCCTTTGAATCTTTGGAGGTCTTGCATTTTACCAGTATTTGTGCATAATTGGATTGAGGACCGAAAGATACATTGGATAAATAATAGCGGGGTGGCGTGCGACCTATGTAGGTAGAAACCATTTCTGTTTCTTCGTGTCCGCGTATATAGTCTGCCAGACTGCTTGCCATGCGGTCTGTTTCGTTAATGTTTGTTCCTTCGGGCAGCCACATATCTACGGTAAAGTATTGTTTTTCCAGTGCGGGTACGAATACTTTAGGAATAAATTTGAAACTCCAGGCAGAGAGTATCAGCATAATGGCCAGTGAGCCGATGGTGACCGACCGGTGGCGGAGCACCCAATGTAAAGCATTGCGGAAACGGTTGTAATATTTTCCGTCAAACAGTGCCGCTTTCAGTTCCTCGGGACGTGGGCGGCGGACAAATTCTGCCTGTATAAAGAAAGGTGTCTGTGTCAGTGCGAACACCCAGCTGAACATCAGGGATACTCCGATAACCACGACTAATGAGGATAACAGTTCACCTGTGATATGTGGTGAATAATAGATAGGAAGGAAAGTAAGAATAGCGATTACGGTTGCTGCCAACAAGGGCAGGGCGGTAGTCGAGCAAGCCTGCATGATGGCTACACGTCTCCGCATTCCACGCTCCATATTGATTAAAGCGGAGTCTGACACAACAATGGCATTGTCTACCAACATCCCCATGGCGATAATGATGGCGGCCAGTGACATTCGCTGGAGTGCGATGCCGCAAGCCATCATGACAATGAGAGTGGCGAAGATGGAAAAAATCAGTCCGCTACCTATCAGCGTGCCATTCTTGAACCCGATGAAAAATAATAGAATGGCTATAACAGTTAAAACGGAAATGATGAGATTCAAGACAAAGCCTTGATTGGCAACGGCTGATTCATATCCTTGATCGTAGATAAGAGGTCAGTTCATATCCTTCAGGCATGGATTGGGATAATTCGTCAATGCGTTTTTTCACAGCTTCTGCCATATCCACTACATTTCCGGTGGGGACGGTGGAGATGGCAATACCTATGGCCGGATTACCGTCAATGCGCATCAGATTGCTGGCAGGTGTCTGATAACTTTCTTCTATTTGTGCAATGTCGGCAAGGCGGAAATGTTCACCGGAGCGTGATACGATAGTCAGGTTTCTTATATCATCTAATGAATAAAAATTTCCAGTGGATTCAATGCGCAGCCGATTTTGTCCGGCATCAATACCTCCGGCATCCACCACTTTGTTTTGTGCTTCGAAAGCGCGGGCTATATCCGAGGTCGTAATTCCGCTTTGTGCCATGACGGATGGGCTGACAGATACGTCAATGGTAGGTGTCTGTATTCCGTAGATTTCTATTTTAGCAACATCTTTTATTTTCAATAGTTCGTTTTTGATAATCTTGGCTTCGTCTTCCAGTTCCCGATAGGTATGGCTCTTTCCAGTCAGTCCATAGAAAACTCCCAATACATCTCCAAAATCATCGTTAACAACAGATGGACCTGCTCCGGCGGGAAGTTTGCTTTGTACATCATTTACTTTACGGCGTAATTTGTCCCAAAGTTGTTGCATTTCGTCTGCCCGGATTTCCTTTTTTACATAAACGGTTATTTTTGAAAGTCCTGTTCGGTTTTCTGTTTTCAGATAATAAAGTTCACCAAGAGATTGGATGGATTCTTCCAGAACATCTGTTACTTGAGATTGTACCTCGGAGGGGGGATGCTCCGGGATACGGAGTCAGTACGAGTGCTTGTTTGATGGTAAAGGGGGCGTCTTCCAGTTTTCCCATTTTGATATAGGAGAACAGCCCACCGGCCAATATCAATACCAACAGCAAGATAGTGACTGCTTTCTTCTGTAGAAAATATTTTACGAGTTTCATGATTGTTTATTTCTGTGATATTATTCGTTTTCTACACTTATTTTTCATTCCATCCGATAGGAAGCGGAGCCCACTGTTTGCTACAGTTTCATCAGGATACAAGCCTTCGGTGATAGATACATAACCGTTTGGCAATAGATCCCCTTTCTTTTACTTTTCTCTTAGTTACTTGTTGGGTTTTGGAATTTACTACCCATAAATAATCTCCTTCTGTAGGGCGATGGCAAAGGGCTGTTTGAGGGATGGCTGCTCCTTGGGAAAGAGTTGAAACGGAATGGGTATTTAGGCTTGCTTTACCAGACATACCTGCCAGTAATTTCCCTTCTTTATTGGGAAGTAGAGCGGTCAGCAGATAAGAGAGGTTATTGCGGGTAGTCCCTTTGGAAATTTCTATTATCTTAGCATTATATACTTTATCGGGTTGGGCGTCAAATCGTACTTGTATTGTATCTAGTGTTTGCGCTGCACGGGCAATGTCTTGAGTGACATAAATCTCCAGTTTAAGTTGGTCTATATCAATAAAAGAAATGATGGGCTGGGTTGCTTTCACGTCTTGAAATTTCTCTATATATACTTCACCCACATAACCATTGAATGGAGCGATAAGGCGTGTGTCTTCCAGTTCATAGGAAGCTGTATTGAAAGTTGTTTTTGCAGTGATATAGTCTGCTTTTTGCTTTTTCATAAGTACTTGCAGAAACATTTCCTTTGTCGTATAACTTTTGTATACGTTCGAATTCCGCTTTTGCCTGATGGTAGATTGCTTCGGCACGTTCTTTACGGATGCGGAAATCGCGCGGATCTATTTCGGCTATGATGCTGCCTTGTTGGTATCGGTTACCTGCGTATACATCGAAACGGTCGATGGGACCGCCTACTCGGAAAGATAACTCGGAAGTGCGAAAAGGTCGGGCAATAAAAGAGAATTCTTTGTCACCCTGATGTGAAACTGGAACAGCTTGTGTTGTTTTTACAATAAGGTCTTGTTTTTTATCATTGCTTTCGGCAGCACAGGGAAGAAAGTAGTGCGGCAAGGCTTAATAATGGCATGGAATGTACGTTAATCTTCATGTTTTGTCTTTTAAGTTTGAGACAAAAAAGTAAAGATGGAAGGGAGAACAGATGGGAAAGAAAATGCTGAAGCCGGAAAAAGAAGACCGGAAAAAGGGAAAATGCATCCTGAATAATTTTATCAATGAAGTAAAAAAAAAGATTTATTCAGGCAACTTTTTATACAGAATAGCTGTTTTTATCAGTAAGATGATTAACTATAAACTCTAAAGAATAAAGCGTATGTATTTTATTTGGTACATTATTATCGGAATTATTGCTGGTTTTGTTGCCGGTAAGTTGATGAGAGGGGGAGGTTTCGGTCTCTTTATTAATTTATTGGTTGGTATTGTTGGTGGTGTCCTGGGCGGCTGGGTATTCAGTTTGTTTGGTATTGCAGCAACTGGTATTATTGGCAGTCTTGTTACCTCTATTGTGGGAGCTATATTATTGTTGTGGATTGTTTCTTTGCTCAAGAGGTCTGATATTTCTTGAATTATAAGAGTAAAAAAAGAACCGTCCTGACGACACGCTTGCCGGGGGCGGTTCCTAACCAAACAAATCAAAAAATATAAGTATATTAACTAATTGCTTCCACCTCCTAAGGCACGGTAAAGCATGATATGCAGTTTACAAGATTCCACATTCAGAGCGATACGTTCCAATTCACAATCCAGGAAACGTTCATCGGCCGACAGTACATCCAGATAGCCTGCGAATCCTACTTTAAACATTTCATTTGCATTATAAATAGATCGATGATGGATACGGCTTTCTTCTTCTTTCAACTTTTTGCGCTGGTGCATTTGCGATGATGCAGTAATGAGGTTTAATACTTCTTCATAGGCTTTTAATACCGTTTCGTGATATCCTAACAAAGCGATGCGTTGCTGGCTTTTCGCATCATTCCATAATGCACGTATAGTATTTTGTTTGAATATAGGTGCTGTGATACCTGCGCCGAGATTGTAAACCAGGGATGCAGGAGCTGTAAACCATTTATCCAGATCAAATGCGTTAAAACCTCCGTTTCCTCCAATCACGATGGATGGGAAGAAAGCTTTTCGCGCTGCAGATACGTCGGATTTACTAGCTAATAATTCCAGTTCGGCAGCCTTTATATCCGGGCGATATTGCAAAAGTTGTGACGGGATCCCTGCATCTGTGGGAAACTCATAACTACATGCTGTTTCAAATGACACTCGTTTCACTTTGAAAGGCAGTCGTCCTAATAAGGTGGCGATGGCACGTTCCTTTTCACTTATTTGCTGTTCGTTTGCAAGCAGCATTTCTTCCAATTTAAGGCGTCGTGACCGGAATTGGTCTACAGAAAGTCGGGTTACTTCACCTTCTTTCATCAGTTCATCGGTTAAATTATAAGCATCTCTGGCTGTTAGGATGGCTTCGCGTAGCACATATCGCTGTTTATCCAGTCCTATTAATTCAAAATAGTGTGTACCTACTTCTGATATCAATAAGGTGCGTGCCAGAACGCATAGCTTCTACAGACTGCATCCAGCGGGATACGGCCGATCGTTTTTTATCGGTTAGCTTACCCCATATGTCAGCTTCCCATTGAAAATTGAGTCCTAGGTTGAAATTCCGGTAGGGATCTGGAATATGTTTGTCTTTTTTCTAAATCGGGAGTGTTGGTGGTGCTGTTACCAACTCCGTCCATAGTGTACTCGCCAAAACGTTGTACTCCACCATCAATGCCTAATGAAAGATCGGGCAGCAGCGCTCCTTTTCCTACTCGAACTTGTGAACGGGCAATGGATATCCGTTCTATAGTTTGAAGGAATGAATGATTGTTATTTAACGCTTCGGCTATATAACTTTGCAATAACGTATCTGGAAAAAATGTTTTCCATGACATGGAAGAGATAGTAGTGCTGTCCGTTTCCCTATCCATATAGAACTCGGGTAACTCTATCTTTTCTGTCGGAGTAAGGGAAGGGGCTTTGCAACTTACCATAATCAGACAGAAAGCTCCCCTATTATTAAACCTGTTTTGTTTATATTGTTATTTTTCATCTTCTTCATCATAGCTGACTTTATTACGGTTAAGATGTGCAGACCAACTCTCGAAAATAAGGTAAAGTCCAGGTACAAGGAAGATTCCTACAAATGTACCGATAAACATACCTCCGGCGGCGGCTGTTCCGATGGAACGGTTGCCCAAAGCACCGGCTCCGCTTGCCATTACCAACGGAATGAGTCCGCATATAAATGCAAAGGAGGTCATCAGGATGGGACGCAGACGGCTTACGGAACCTCTAACGGCAGCATCAAAGATGCTCATTCCCTGTTTGCGGTACTGGTTGGCCATTTCCACAATAAGAATGGCATTTTTGCCTAGCAGACCAATCAACATTACCAAGGCTACCTGGGCATAAATATTATTTTCCAAGCCTGCCAGTTGCAGGAAAAAATAAGAACCGAAGATACCTGCCGGCAATGAAAGTATGACGGGAAAAGGCAGTAACAGACTCCTCGTATTGTGCTGCCAGCAACAAATAAACAAATAGCAGGCAGATACCGAAAATAAAAACAGTTTGTCCACCCGAGTCTTTTTCTTCACGAGTAACCCCTGACCATTCTATATCATAACCGCGAGGTAATGTTCCTTTGGCAATTTGTTCCACTGCTTCGATAACCTCTCCTGAACTGACTCCTTCGGCAGGTTCACCTGTAATCAAGGCCGAGGTGAACATATTGTAGCGTGTAATCTGGTTAGGACCGAATATACGGTCCATCGTCATAAAGTTAGAGTAGGGTACCATATTCCCGTCCTTGTTCTTGGCATAGAACTTATACAGATCTTCAGGATTCATACGATACTCTGGAGAAGCCTGTAACATCACCTTATACATTTGTCCGAAACGAATAAAGTTGGATGAGTAGAAACTGCCGATATAGGATTGGAGTGTTTCCATGGATTCATTTAAATTTACTCCTAATTTAGCTGCTTTAGCAATATCCACTTTCAGCAGATATTGTGGAAAATTAGGATTGAATCCTGAGGTTGCTCCCACAATGCGCGGATCTTCATTCAGCTTTTCTACTAATGTATTGGCAACATCGGCGAATTCTGCAAAGCTGCCTGCTGTTTTATCTTGTAAACGAAGTTCGAAACCGCTGGCATTACCGAATCCCGGAACTGTAGGAGGCAGGAAGAACTGAATATCCGCATCTTTGATATGTGAGGTACGGTCTTTGTATATCTCTATAAGTTCGGCTGCTGTTTGATCGCGTTCACTCCACGGGGTGAGATTAATCATACCCATACCGAAATTGGCGCCTTCCGTTTCAGTCATCAAACTATAACCTGCTAATGTGGAGATGCTTTCAATTTCTTTGAAAGGAAGCAGTGCAGCTTGTACAGCGTTCAAGGCTTTTTCGCTACGTTCCAATGTTGCTCCCGGAGGCGCATCTACATTGACATAAATCATACCTTGGTCTTCATTGGGAATAAAGCCTGAAGGAAGTACCTGACTCATGCCGAAAGTGGCAAGGAAGAAAATAATCAGTGTGGCATAAGTGATTATTTTCCGGCTCAAATACTTGTGTAATCCGATATTGTATTTCTTTTCAAAGCGGTCGTACCGACGGTTGAAAGAAAATAAAGAAACGACGTAGCCATCCTGCTTTTTTCTTCTTTTTTCCATCAGCGGGTTTCAGTAACAAAGCACATAGGGCAGGCGAGAGAGTCAATGCGTTTACTCCTGAGATAACAATGGCTACCGCCAGTGTCAATGAGAATTGCCGATAGAAAATACCTACTGTTCCCTGCATGAAGCCCACCGGAACAAAGACTGCCGACATGACTAGCGTGATGGCGATAATGGCTCCACCGATTTCATTAATAGCTGCTACAGATGCTTTATAAGGAGAGAGTTTCTCATGATGCATCTTTACATGGACAGCCTCTACGACGACTATTGCGTTGTCTACTACAATACCTATTGCAAGCACAAGGGCGAATAAGGTCAACATATTTATGGAAAAGCCCAGCATCTCCATAGAAAAATGTACCGACCAATGAAACTGGTACGGCGATAGCAGGAATTAAGGTGGAACGGAAGTCTTGTAAAAATATATACACCACAATAAATACCAGTATGAATGCTTCGAGCAGTGTCTTCAGTACTGACTGTATGGAGGCGTCAAGAAAGCGTGATACGTCATAGGAGATATTGTAATCCATGCCAGGCGCAAAACTGCTTTCCTTGATTTCTGCCATTTTTGTTTTAATATTTTGGATGACTTCCCTTGCATTGGAACCGGGGCGTTGTTTGATCATAATAGATGCCGATGGTCTTCCGTCGGTCATAGAAGTCATGTTATAATCTTCAGAATCGAATTCGATAGTGGCAACGTCTTTCAGACGTAGCAGTGAACCATCGGGAAGAGCTTTCAATACAATCTCTCCATATTCTTCTGCTGTGCTGAACTTTCCGGTATATTGTAGTACATATTGCAGTTGTTGGGGTAATTTGTCTGAACTGATACCTGTCTTGCCGGGTGCTGCTTCTATATTTTGATTACGGATGGCTTCAGTTACATCTTGAGGTACCATGTTGTAGGCGGCCAGCCGGTTAGGATTCAACCATACACGCATGGCATAATCACGGCTACCCATGATTTCTACCAAGCCTACACCGTCAATACGTTTTAATTCGCGCAAAATATTGATATCGGCAAAGTTATAAACAAACTTTTCGGTATGTGCACTGTCCGTACTCATGATGTTCAAGTACATCAACATACTGTTTTTCTTTTTTTCTGTAATAACTCCGGCACGGATTACTTCTTCAGGCAATTCGTCTAGTACGGTAGTCACACGGTTCTGTACATTTACGGCAGCTACGTCTGGATCGGTTCCCACTTTAAAATAGATAGTAGTGAGGGACATACCGTCGTTGGTACAAACAGTGGTCATGTAGGTCATGCCGGGTACTCCGTTGATGGCACGCTCTAACGGGGTGGCGACTGTTTTAGACATCACATCGGCACTAGCCCCAGTGTATCGGGCGGTTACCGTTACAGATGGGGGTACGATATCGGGAAACTGAGTGATGGGCAGTGTCAAGATAGACAGCACGCCCAAGCAGACGATAATGACGGAGATTACTCCTGAAAGTATCGGTCTTTTTATAAATAGCTTAAACATAAACTGTCCGTTTTATTTTACGATAGGTTGTTTTAATTCAACTTCTTTTCTGATTGCTTCCATATCAATGGTATCAGTCTTGATGGTAATGCCATCCTTCATCATTTGCACTCCCTCGTATACGATGGCAGTATTAGGAGTGAAATCTTGTGTCACGTAGTAATTATTATAGCGTTCCAGCGGTTGAAAGCTGCGTACTTTTACTACACTGGTACTATCAACGGTATATACATAGGTGAAATCTTGAATTTCGAATGTTGATTTCTGGGGAACTAGGCAGATGTTGTCCATTTGGGTCATCATACGTAACTTTTCCAGTCACTCCATGTTTCAGCAGTCCGTCCGGGTTCGGAAAACGGACACGGAAGGCAATGGAGCCGAGTTCCTCGTTCAAAGTCACCTTCTACTGTTTCCAACGTGCCTTTGTGGGAGTAGATGGAACCGTCTGACAAAATCAGTTCCACATTATTTTCTTCGTGCTGTTTTTGTCCGCTAAGTTGTTGGCGCTTGTATTCCAGATACTCGCTTTCGTTCACTTTATAGTAAGCAAAGATCTCGGAAATATCACTTACGGTAGTCAGTAAGCTTTGCGGATTTACCAGACTTCCCGTCTTATAGGGAATACGGTCTATGTAGCCGTCAAAAGGGGCAGTGATAGTGGTGTAAGAATAATCCATCTGTGAACGTTGCATTTGTGCTTTTGCCTGTTCCACTTTCATTTGGGCTACTTCTTTTTCTTTATTGGCTTGGTCGAGTCGGATTTTTGATAAGATTTGTTTGTCAACCAGCCGGCCTATTCTTTCGGCTTTCATAATTTGCCATTTCATATTGTGCCTGTGCTTGTTTGTAATTGGCTTGCGCCTCTTTTACCGTTTCGCTATATTGGTCGGAACTGAGTTGGAATAGGGGCTGTCCTTTTTTGACTTTCTGTCCTTCGTCTACATATATTTTTTGAACAAATCCTTCCACTTTGGGCTTAATTTCTACAAACTGTATAGCTTGCACATCAGCTACATATGAGCGTGGAAACTCAATTGTTGTGGGGTGAAGAATGGTGATGGGAATGAATTCTTTGTGGTGTTCCTGCTTGTTGTCCGATTGACCACAAGAGCATAGCAATCCTGTGCATGTACACAGGACCGCAATTTTCTGAAAATTACTCTTCATGAAATTACGAATACAATTTAAAAAGATTAATAATTGAGTTTGAGTAAATAAAAGATCCGGCTTGCATTCAAATCTTTCAGAATACAAGACCAATATGTATGAAGATACTTTAATGTGACATATTAAATGCGGTATACACAAAAGATAATGTGATGATGTACCACTTTTCCCAGATTTTCACTAACAGGTGTATAACTCTGTACCGGAACTTGGGGAATAGCAAAAAGATTGATAATCATGTCAATAGTACAGGGTAAAAAACGACTGTTCGGCAGTTGTGCACGTCCCGACTGGAAATAATAAGTCTCTTCTCCTCCGCTTTCTTCATTGTTGTCAGAAGGCAGGGTGGGTTGTTCCATCGTTTCTACCATAGCCAGATTGGCATCAATCAGTGGAGCGCATACATCAAATTGTACGAGTAATAACATAATTACGCATACTATTCTTACCACATATTTTTTGATACCGTTGAACATGAAAGATACTTTGTTTGTCAATTCGTTTGCAAATTTAATATAATTGAACACTGTTTTCAAACTAATCATCCAAAATTAGTGAGTTTTAATATATCCTTTCTCTTTTTTGGAACTACTATCCTTTATACTGACTGAAATCTGTTATTTTTGTACTCAGTATTTTAAATAATCAGATAATATTACTTATGTTACAACCCGAATTGAAATTTCGTCGAGATAAAATACGCTATTTAATGGCTCAACAAGGCATTGATGCTGCCCTGATAGCTTGTAATGTAAATTTGCTTTATACGTATGGTGAGATAGTGAACGGCTATCTTTATTTACCGCTTCATTCACCGGCACTTCTCTTTGTAAAACGTCCTAATAATATTGTGGGAGAATTTGTATTCCCTATTCGTAAACCTGAGCAGATAGTGGACTTGTTAAAAAAGAAAATGGTATACCTGTAGCTTCAAAGATAATGTTGGAAGGCGGGGAACTGCCTTATGCGGACTATATGCGTCTTGCATCTCTTTTTCCTGAATCGGAGGTCGTGGATGGAACTGCTATTATTCGTGAAGCGCGTAGCGTAAAGACTCCGCTGGAGATTGAACTTTTTCGTCGGTCGGCTGCTTTACATGCTCGAGCATATAGTAAGATTCCCGATGTATACCATCCGGGGATGACTGATCGTGAACTATCTGTTGAGGTGGAACGCCTGATGCGACTGGAAGGTTGTCTGGGAATATTCAGAGTATTTGGTCAGAGTATGGAGATATTTATGGGAAGTGTGTTGGCCGGAGATAATGCAGCTACTCCTTCGCCTTATGATTTTGCCTTAGGTGGTAAGGGATTGGACCCGTCTTTGCCTGGAGGAATGAATGGAACTTTGTTGAAAGAGGGGTATAGTGTAATGGTGGATATAGGGGGAAACTTTTACGGATATATGTGTGATATGAGTCGTGTGTTCTCCATTGGAAAATTAAATGATGAGGCTTATGCAGCTCATCAAGTTTGTCTTGAAGTACAGGATAAGGTTGCTTCTATGACAGCGCCTGGTGTGGTGTGCGAGGATCTTTATAATGCGGCCATTGAGATCGTGACGAAAGCTGGATTTGCCGATCGTTTTATGGGGGTGTCCCAGCAGGCACGTTTTATAGGGCACGGCATCGGGTTGGAGATCAATGAGGCACCAGTGTTGGCTCCGCGTATTCGGAGGGAGTTGGAAGAGGGAATGGTGTTTGCCCTTGAACCTAAAATCGTATTGCCGGGAGTAGGACCGGTCGGCATTGAAAATTCTTGGGTAGTTACAGAAAACGGGGTCGGCAAACTGACCATTTGTAATGAGGAGATTATAGAGCTTTGATTCTTTGGATGCAAATATTGAACCGGAAAAATCAAAAAAACGAAAAATTTTATGGTTCTTGTTCTAGTGTCATTTTGGGCAAAGTGAAGAGCCTGAATATAAAAAGGATCCCGAAACTTAAAGTTTCGGGATCTTACATGGTTTGAAATACATTTCTTATTCCCACTCAATGGTAGCATTTGGTTTGGGCGACAGGTCATAGCATACGCGGTTCACATTCTTTACTTCTTTTAGAATACGGTCGGTAATTTTCATCAGAATGGACCAGTCTATCGGTTCGATAGTAGCTGTCATAGCATCTACGGTGTTGACAGCTCGGATAATAACAGGCCAGTCAAATGAACGGGCATTGTCACGCACGCCTACTGATTTGAAATCGGGTACTACGGTGAAATATTGCCATACTTTCTTGTCCAAGCCTGCCAGTTGGAATTCTTCACGCAAGATGGCGTCCGATTCGCGAACAGTTTCCAGGCGGTCACGAGTGATAGACCCCCAAACAGCGCACTCCCAAACCAGGGACCAGGGAACGGCTGACGGTAGACCATGTCGTATGGTAAACCAAGTTCCACTCCGCAGGCACGGACTTCGTCTTTGAACAACTGGTGTAAAGGTTCTACTAATTCAAACTGTAAATCCTCGGGTAAGCCACCTACATTGTGATGGGATTTAACCATTTTGGCTGTTTTAGTACCACTTTCTACGATATCAGGATAAATTGTACCTTGTCCCAAAAAGTCGATTCCATTTAGCTTACGGGCTTCCTCTTCGAACACACGAATAAATTCACCACCGATAATCTTGCGTTTCTGCTCCGGATCAGCTACATTTTCCAGTTTACTCAGGAATCGGTCTGTAGCATCCACGTAAATCAAATTAGCGTTCAACTGATTTTTGAAAACTTCAATTACTGCTTCCGATTCACCTTTGCGCATTAATCCATGGTTCACATGTACGCAGACCAGATTATTGCCGATGGCTTTCAGCAACAGAGCTGCTACTACAGAACTGTCTACACCTCCGGAAAGTGCCAATAATACTTTCTTATCGCCTACTTGGCGGCGGATCAATTCAATCTGGTCATTGACAAAGTTTGTCATATTCCAGTTGGCCTCTGCCTTGCAGGTATCAAAAAAAAACAAACGATTGCACTGCATTCTTTATTGCTTCCACATCATCCGTCAGTTGGGGAAGCTTCACTTCGCAACATGCTTTGTCATGACCGGCAGCCATTACGGGAACTCCTGCTTTGTAAATCTCGGGAAGCACGTCAATATCCACTCCGTCAATTACATGGTTTTGGGGACCGCCATTGATAATGACACCCTTTACATTGGGCAATGCTGTCAGCTCGGCGGCTGTGATATCGTGCGGGTAAATTTCACTATATACACCCAAAGCACGAATGGCTCTGGCAAGCACGGTGTTTTCGGTGCTTCCCAAATCCAAGATAACAATCATATCTTGTTTCATTCCGTTATGTTGTTTTTAAGTTATTAGTTGGTTGTCTATTATTCCCACTCAATTGTGGCAGGCGGTTTGGACGAGATATCATAGCATACGCGGTTTACACCTTTTTTTACTTTATTGATTATGTCGTTTGAAACCTTAGCCATAAATTCATAGGGAAGATGAGCCCAGTCGGCGGTCATGGCATCCGTACTAGTTACGGCACGTAGGGCAACGGCACGTTCGTATGTACGTTCGTCCCCCATTACTCCCACACTTTGTACGGGTAGCAAGATTACGCCTGCCTGCCATACTTGGTGGTAAAGGGATGTTTCGTTTCCGTCCGAGTCTTTCACTTTCCAGTCTCTCAATCCTTGGATATAGATATCATCGGCGTCTTGCAGAATACGTACTTTCTCAGGAGTGATATCACCCAAAATACGTACCGCAAGTCCTGGTCCGGGGAATGGATGGCGTGTAATCAGATGTTCCGGCATACCCAGTTCACGACCTACGTGGCGTACTTCATCCTTGAATAGCAGACGCAGAGGCTCGCATAGTTTCAAATTCATTTTTTCAGGTAGTCCACCTACGTTGTGATGACTTTTGATTACAGTGCCGGTGATACTTAATGACTCGATACAGTCAGGATAAATGGTGCCTTGTGCCAGCCATTTCACATCTTTAATTTTATGAGCTTCTTCATCGAATACGTCAATAAAACCTTTGCCGATAATCTTACGCTTCTTCTCAGGTTCTTCCACACCTGCCAGTTCACTGAAGAATTTTTGGCTGGCATCCACTCCGATTACATTCAGTCCGAGACATTCATAATCATGGAGTACATTTTTGAATTCGTTCTTACGCAGCATGCCGTGATCTACAAAAATGCAGGTAAGATTCTTGCCTATCGCTTTATTTAATAATACGGCTGCCACAGATGAGTCTACTCCGCCACTCAGCCCCAGTACTACTTTGTCATTTCCCAGTTGCGCTTTCAGTTCGGCTACAGTCGTTTCAATGAAAGAGGCAGCGCTCCAGTCCTGTTTCCCCCCGCAAATGTCGACTACAAAATTTTTCAGAAGCTGGGTTCCGTCTTCACTGTGGAACACTTCCGGGTGGAACTGTACTCCCCATACTTTCTCTTCCTTTATTTGATAAGCAGCGATGGCTACTTTATCTGTTGAAGCGATAATTTTGAAATTCTCCGGAATGGCGGTGATGGTATCTCCGTGGCTCATCCATACTTGTGAGTGTTCACGGACGTTCTTTAATAGTGGGTTCTCTTGGTCGAAAGTGGAAAGGTGTGCACGTCCGTATTCACGTGTGCCGGCCGGTTCCACTTTCCCACCGTTTGTATAAGACATGAACTGTGCACCATAGCAGATACCCAAAATAGGATACTTTCCGCGAATGTCACTCAAATCGACTTTAAAGGCGCTTTCATCATAAACAGAGAAGGGGCTTCCCGAAAGGATAACGCCGATTATGGACGGATCATTGTGTGGAAATTTGTTGTAAGGCACAATCTCGCAATAAGTATTCAGTTCGCGAACGCGACGGGCTATGAGCTGTGTGGTTTGTGAACCGAAGTCGAGAATAATGATCTTTTCTTGCATATATATATTAAGATATGTAAATGATTTCGTGCCGCAAAGATACTCAGAAAAAATAAAAATCCGTCATGCTGTTGAGGCTTTTTATAATTGAATTGGAAAAACTTTGTTCTTCCTGCTTCCTTGTGGAAAAATATGCAAAAAAAAAAGATTGGAATGTTTAGGAAATGTCGGCTGGTATATAAATCACGGGCTGTCCGACAAGCATTTGAGGGCAGCCCGTTTTTTGTGTGGATAATATTTTATTTTTGTTGCCAGCCTGTTCCTTCAACAAGTCACGGATTTCTGTAAGTAATACCTCTTCCTTGCTAGGGGCAGGTGGGGCGGCGGGAGCAGGAACTTCTTCTTTCTTGCGATTCAGCTTGGCAAGTAATCTTATAAATAAGAATATAGAAAAAGCAATGATGATAAAGTCGAAAGTAGCTTGTAGGAAGTTGCCATAATTCAACGTTACGGCAGCTTTTTCAACTCCATCCACTACTTCGGCCGGCTTTAATTGTAGTTTCAAATCTGTAAAGTTCACGCCACCTACCAGCAATCCGATGGGAGGCATGATGACATCGGCCACAATGGAAGATACTATTTTACCGAAGGCTCCGCCGATGATGACACCGACTGCCATGTCAATGACGTTTCCGCGCATTGCGAACGCCTTAAAATCTTGCAAGAAGCTACTTTTTCCCATTTTTTTTTATTTTAATATGAATTTATGTGCGAATATAAAAACAAATTCTTATTTTTGCACCGCGTTTAGGAAATAAATACTAAACGTTTAACAACATTCCAACGTAGAGTGTTTAAAAGCTATATTATAAAACCTTTAAAATTTAAACAAAATGATTAAAGTAGGTATTAACGGATTTGGTCGTATCGGCCGTTTTGTATTCCGTGCAGCTCAGAAAAGAAACGATATTCAGATCGTAGGTATCAATGACCTTTGCCCAGTAGATTACTTAGCATATATGTTGAAGTATGACACTATGCACGGACAATTTGACGGTACTATCGAAGCTGACGTAGAAAATAGCAAATTGATCGTGAACGGCAATGCAATCCGCGTAACAGCTGAAAGAAATCCGGCTGACTTGAAGTGGGATGCAATCGGTGCTGAATACGTAGTTGAATCTACTGGTTTGTTCTTGACTAAAGAAAAAGCTCAGGCTCATATCGAAGCTGGTGCTAAATATGTAGTTATGTCAGCTCCTTCTAAAGATGATACTCCGATGTTCGTTTGCGGTGTAAACGAAAAGACTTATGTTAAAGGTACTCAGTTCGTTTCTAACGCTTCTTGTACTACTAACTGTTTGGCTCCTATCGCTAAGGTATTGAATGACAAATGGGGTATCACTGACGGTTTGATGACTACAGTTCACTCTACAACAGCTACTCAGAAAACAGTTGACGGTCCTTCTATGAAAGACTGGAGAGGTGGTCGTGCTGCTTCTGGCAACATTATCCCTTCTTCTACTGGTGCTGCTAAAGCTGTAGGTAAAGTTATTCCTGAATTGAACGGCAAATTGACTGGTATGTCAATGCGTGTTCCGACTTTGGATGTTTCTGTAGTAGACTTGACAGTTAACTTGGCTAAACCGGCTACATATGCTGAAATCTGTGCAGCTATGAAAGAAGCTTCTGAAGGTGAATTGGCTGGCGTATTGGGTTACACTGAAGATGCAGTTGTTTCTTCTGACTTCTTGGGTGATACTCGTACTTCTATCTTCGATGCTAAAGCTGGTATCGCTTTGACTGATACTTTTGTTAAGGTGGTTTCTTGGTATGACAACGAAATCGGTTACTCTAACAAAGTATTGGATTTGATTGCTCACATGGCTTCTGTAAACTGCTAATCAGTTAAAAACCATATAGCGAAAGCCGTCTGAAGTAATTCAGACGGCTTTTTTTTTATGTAGTTTTGCGTGCTAAGTTGCACATTTTCGTTATCTTTGTGCGACTGTTACAAAAACTTAGGATGGAAAAGTACGATTTGATAACGATATTAGGACCTACCGCTTCAGGAAAGACTCCTTTGGCAGCGGCTTTAGCTTACAAGTTGGATACCGAAATTATCAGTGGAGATAGCCGGCAGGTATATCGCCGGATGGATTTAGGTACGGGAAAAGATTTGGAAGACTATATCGTGAATGGACAGCAAATTCCTTACCATCTGATAGACATTGTAGACCCCGGATACAAATATAATGTATTTGAATTTCAACGTGATTTTTTGAATGCTTATGATCAAGTGAGATGGAAAGACAAACTTCCTATATTATGCGGAGGTACGGGGATGTATCTTGAATCCGTGCTGAAAGGATATAGGCTGCTTCCTGTTCCAGAGAATCCTAAACTTAGGGACTCATTAGCGGGTAAATCATTAGCGGAACTCACCCGGTTGTTGTCAACTTACAAGAAACTTCATAACTCTACGGACGTAGATACTGTAAACGAGCTATCCGGGCCATTGAAATAGAAGAGTATTACAAGCACCAATCAGCGGAATGCCGTGAGTTTCCGCAAATTCATAGTTTGATCATTGGAGTGGATATAGCCCGTGAGTTACGTCGTGAAAAAATATCCCACCGTTTGAAGCAGCGTTTGGATGAAGGGATGGTAAACGAAGTAAGGGCTTTGTTGGATAGTGGTATTTCTTCCGAGGATTTGATTTATTACGGATTGGAATATAAGTATTTGACTTTATATGTCTTGGGTAAACTTTCTTTCAATGAAATGTTTCATCAATTGGAAATAGCTATCCATCAATTTGCCAAGCGGCAGATGACCTGGTTCCGGGGCATGGAGCGGCGAGGGTTCACTATACATTGGCTGGATGCTTGCCTGCCTATGGAAGATAAGGTGGAAAAAATCATTAATTTGTTACACACTAAAAACTAAATGTTATGGCTGTAGAACCAAACAGATGGGGGATTATTTATAATCCGAAAGCCGGAAGCCGTAAGACTCAGAAGCGTTGGAATGAGATACGTAGCTATATGGAAAACCGTAAGGTGGTTTTTGACTACGTACAGTCCGAAGGTTTTGGGTCGGTGGAACGACTCGCCCGTACCTTGGCTAATAATGGTTATCGAACCATTGTGATTGTAGGTGGAGACGGAGCGATCAATGATGCTATTAATGGTATTATGACTTCTATGGTGGAGGATAAGACAAATATCGCTTTTGGAATCATTCCTAATGGTATTGGTAATGACTTTGCCAAATATTGGGGGTTGGATGAAGATAATTATAAAGCAGCGGTAGATTGGATTATCAATCGTCGTCTGAGGAAAATTGATGTGGGGCGTTGTAATTATTTTGATGGAGAGAAGCACACCTCCCGCTATTTCCTGAATGCCATATATATAGGTTTAGGTGCGCGTATTGTACAGATCTCAGATGGTACCCGTCGTTTTTGGGGAATACGTGAGTTGTCTTTTGCCGCTTCCATGTTCCTGTTGCTGTTTGAACGTAAATTGTACCGTACACATCTTTGTATCAATGGCGAACATATTCGTGGACGTATCATGACGGTATGTGTGGGAAGTGCCCGTGGATACGGTTTGACACCTAGTGCAGTTCCTTATAATGGCTGGTTGGATGTGTCGGTTATTTATCGTCCGGAGTTAATTCAACTTTTCTCGGGTATGTGGATGCTGTTGCAGGGACGTATTTTAAATCATAAAATGGTGAAACCTTATCGTACACGGAAAGTAAAAGTACTACGTGCGCAGAATGCTTCTGTCAGTTTGGACGGGCGTATTTTAGACCGCCATTTCCCTTTGGAAATTACGATCCAGCCGGAAGCTATAACTTTGATTATCCCTAATTAAAAACTATAGATATCCATTTCTTGCTTTAAGGATAGAGGCAGAGTAGATATCTCAACGAATAGACGTAAGATAATGACAATTTCAGATTTAAGAAAGACAGATAATTTCTTTTTTATTGGCTGGTCCTTGTGTGATCGAAGGAGAGGAAATGGCTCTCCGAATAGCAGATCGTATTGTGAAAATAACAGATAAACTGGGTATTCCCTATGTGTTTAAAGGTTCTTATCGTAAGGCTAACCGTTCCCGTTTGGATTCGTTTACAGGAATAGGTGATGAAAAGGCTTTGAAAGTACTTCGTAAAGTACGGGAAACTTTTGATATTCCTATAGTAACCGATATTCATAGTGCTGGAGAAGCTGCTATGGCCGCTGAGTATGTGGATGTGTTGCAGATTCCTGCCTTTCTTTGTCGCCAGACTGACTTGCTGGTGGCGGCAGCCCATACCGGAAAGATTGTCAACATCAAGAAAGGACAATTTTTATCACCTGGTGCCATGCGTTTTGCTGCTGACAAAGTGGTGGAGGCGGGTAATGATCAGGTTATGCTGACTGAACGAGGAACGACTTTCGGGTATCAGGATCTGATTGTAGATTATCGGGGTATTCCGGAAATGCAGACTTTAGGTTTTTCCTGTAATTCTGGATGTGACACATTCTTTGCAACAGCCTAATCAAACTGCTGGTGTGACAGGTGGTATGCCGCAGCTTATTGAAACGGTAGCCAAGGCTGGCATAGCGGTAGGAGTGGACGGTTTGTTTATGGAAACCCACGAAGATCCTTCTGTCGCTAAGAGTGACGGAGCGAATATGTTGAAACTGGATTTGCTGGAAGGGCTATTGACCAAACTGGTAAGAATCCGCCAGGTGTTATAAATGTTATTCGTTGGGGATTCACAGGTAAGATGGGTTAATTTATTTGGACTATGGGGCAACTTGCATGAATAGTATAAAATAAGGCCGGTTCTTGCAGTAGAAACCGGCCTTACCTTTCTTTCTCCGTCAAAACAGAAAAAAGAATAGAAGCAGATGTGGATTATTTTTTTAGAATATAAGCCTTCATGCGGGCTATATCATTTAAGTAATCTTGCAAATCTTGTTCATGGTCCTCTTCTTCTGCCATAATATGTTTGGCAATATCACAAGTGGTGAAGTCAATTCCGTTTGTGAATTCAGCAATTTGCTGATAGCGGTAGATGGCACACCGTTCGGATTCTACATTTTGTTTCAACAAGATTTCCGAACCGAAATCTACGGGCGCATCATATTTGCAGCGAGCTAAATCAAACCATTGTTTAGGGTCAAGTACGGGTACGCCTTCCAATTCAATGATACGGTCGGCCAATAATTTTGCATGGTTATATTCCTCGGCTGCATGTTCTTGAAACTCGCGTTGTACATCACCGCGCATAGCGCCTTCTACTACGAATGAACCTACCCAGTATTGGTAGAAAGCCAACCATTCTTCGGACAGAGCTGCATTCAGCTGAGCCAATAAGTCCACAATGTCAATTTTATCCTTCAGGATATTCACAGATTCTTTAGCCATAATGTAAAGTTTAAGTTAGTGTTTATTATTATTTAGTCCACAGCGGGTATAGTCATGTCGTCTAACACGCCTATGCCTTCCTGGTCTACATCTTTTTTTACGTCAGAACTGGTATAAAGCCAGATACCGAATCCCAGCACAAATAAAATAAGGAGGATGATTCCCCATAATTTACCTTTACTCATAGTTTCTTGGTTTTAGTTTCTTTTAATAACAGCTGGTACTGAAAAAGGTTTTGTAAGTAGAGAAAAAAACAGGCGTCTGTTATGGAAAAACGGACGCCTGTGTGTGAAGTATGAATTGATATTAGATTTTATCCTATTTTGCTGATTTTTTTTTAGTTTCTCTTCATCAATGATTTTAATTTTTCTACCGTCGATGGTAATCAGTTTTTCAGTTGCAAAGTTAGAAAGCGTACGGATTGCGTTCGAAGTAGTCATATTTGATAAGTTTGCCAAATCTTCTCGTGAAAGGTAAATGCTTAGTGTAGATTCATCTTCTTCTACTCCATAAGTATCTTTCAAAAATAACAGAGATTCCGCCAATCGTCCACGAATATGTTTCTGCGTAAGATTTACGGTTCTTTCATCAGAAATTCCCAAATCTATAGAAAGTTGGCGGAAAAAGAACAAAGCTAATTCAGAGTTGTCTTTTTATCAGTTTCATAATGGCCGGCATGGGAATAAGGCAGATAGTGCAAGGCTCGAAAGCGGAAGCAGCTGTCACGAAGTTCCCTTCGGCAAAAAAAGCTCGGTATGCGAAATATTCTTTCGTCTTTAATACGCGGATAATCTGGCTACGTCCTCCCACACCTTCTTTGTAGATTTTTACTTTTCCACTAAGAAGACACATAAGGGTGCATCGGAGTTTCTCCTTCGCAGTATATCGTCTCATTCTTTTTTATACTTCTGTATCGTAAAGTTCTGAGCCAAGAACTCTCTTTGTTCCTGTGTTAAAGGTTGCCATAAGTCTGGTATACTTTCAGCAATCTCAGTTTCTGATAATTCTTTTTCTAACCATAAACGTGCTATAAAACCGTGTTATAGAGCACAAATATAAGAAGAAAAAAAATAAAAGGACGAAGTAATCAGAAAAAAAAGAAAGATATATTATTAATTTATCTTCAAAAAATAACAAAAAGGATAGGTTCTTATCTCCTATCCTTTTTTTTTTGTGAAATTTTATTTGGTGAACAGTAATTCACGATATTTAGGTAATGGCCAAATCTCATCGTCTATTTCTAGTTCCAAATGGTCAATATGGTCGCGGATTTCTTCCAAATATGGACGCACTTGTTCCTCGTAACTGAAGGCTTTCTCTACTTGGCTTCCCAAATGATTTGCTACTTTTCGGGCTTCTGTCATGTTGTGCACGGCTTTTTTAATAGCAAGTATGCGGTTTTGAATTTCACGTACCAAATTCTTCCGGTCCTCGGTCAGCTCTTCGTATTCTTCGGTGGAGAATATCTCTTTCAGACCACGAAGATTTTCTAATAGTCTGTTCTGATAAATTACAGCTGTGGGAACAATATGATTGATAGCTAGATCGCCTAGTACACGACTTTCAATCTGGACCTTTTTAGTAAACTTTTCCAGTTCCACTTCTATACGGCAGAACAATTCATTTTCATTGAATATTTTTTCGCCTATCAGTACTGCACGAGATTGTTTATCGTTGAACTTCAGGATGGCTTCGGGTACATGGCAGATATTAGTCAATCCGCGTCGCGCGGCTTCTGCTTTCCATTCTTCCGAGTAGCCGTCACCTTCAAAACGGATGTTTTGTGAAGCGATGATGGTTTCTTTTAATACCTTATACAGAGCTTCTTCCTGTTCCATCCCTCCGTTTACTAATTTATCTATCTGGGTCTTGAACTCATTCAACTGGTGTGCCATAGCGGCATTGATAACAATCATTGATGCGGCACAGTTAGCAGATGAACCTGCGGCACGGAATTCAAAACGGTTTCCGGTGAAGGCAAAAGGAGAGGTACGGTTACGGTCTGTATTGTCTTGCAATATGGCAGGTATGCGCCCGATACCCAATTGCAATGCTTTCTTTTTCATCAGGGGTCAGTTCGGCGTCATTCAGACGTGCCACTACTTCGTCTAACATATGGGAAAGATGACGTCCTAGGAAAATAGACAGAATGGCGGGGGTGCTTCATTTGCTCCTAGGCGATGGCTGTTTCCGGCACTGACAATAGAGGCACGTAGTAAATCCTGGTTTTTATAGACCATCATCAGTACGTTGACTATGAAAGTCAGGAAAAGCATATTTCCTTCCGCAGTCTTGGCAGGAGAGAACAAATTGATACCTGTGTCTGTACAAAGTGACCAGTTGTTGTGTTTGCCCGATCCGTTTACTCCTTTGAATGGTTTTTCGTGGAGCAGTACAGTAAAATTGTGTTTGGAAGCGATACGTTTCATCAGGTCCATTACCAGCTGGTTATGGTCGTTGGCCAGATTTACATCTTCAAAAATAGGAGCTAGCTCAAATTGGTTGGGAGCCACTTCGTTATGCCGTGTTTTTACCGGAATCCCTAGTTTGTGACATTCTAGTTCCAACTCTTTCATAAAGCTGGTTACACGTGGAGGGATGGAACCGAAGTAGTGGTCGTCTAGCTGCTGGTCCTTGGCAGACGAGTGTCCCATCAAGGTGCGTCCGGTCAGGCAAAGATCCGGACGTGCATTATATAGTGCGGTATCCACTAAAAAGTATTCTTGTTCCCAACCCAGATTGGCGAATACGCGTTTTACGTTTGGATCGAACATTCTGCAAACCTCAGTTGCCGCTTTGTCTACAGCACCTAATGCCTTCAACAAAGGAGTTTTGTAGTCGAGTGCTTCGCCTGTATAAGAGATGAAGATAGTAGGAATACAAAGTGTGCTGTCTACAATGAAAGCCGGAGAAGAAACATCCCATGCCGTATAGCCACGTGCTTCAAATGTGTTCCGGATACCGCCGTTGGGAAAACTGGACGCATCCGGTTCTTGTTGGATAAGCAGTTTGCCCGAGAAGCGTTCTATAACATTACCGTCATCACCGAATTCAATAAAGCCGTCGTGCTTTTCGGCAGTTCCGTCAGTCAGAGGCTGGAACCAATGAGTGTAGTGGGTAACATTAAAGGTCTTTGCCCAATTCTTCATGCCATTGGCTATCATGTCGGCCATTTCACGATTGATAGGGGTACCTTTCTCGATTGCATTTATTACTGCTTTATAAGCCTCACTAGGCAGATATTCCTGCATTTTTTACGGTCGAATACGTGGTTGCCGTAATAATCAGCTAACTTTTCAGAGGGGTAGTCAACTTTAACGGGGCGTCTGTTGGCTAACTCCCTGTAGAGCAAAAAAATCTCATTTTGGACATGTTGTCTTTCTTTTACTGGTTGTTGGCTGCAAAAATACTGCTTTTTGATTAATAATTCGCTATATCGCTAATCATTTTTCATTTCTGTTAAGGATGTTAATTAAGTATTATCATGCGTCAGCCTGTTGGTTTTTGTTTATATTTGCTCTTCAAACAATGAAAAGAAAGTACATTGATGCACTATATACGGATTGTCAGGTTGATTATATTTTTGTCTTTTTGTTACCTTTAGCTGTTCAGGCTAAGAGGGAAAAAGGTTGATATGCCCGACAAGCCGGTGGTGTCTGATTCCATTCTTCAGTGTATTTTCCAGTTTTCGCCGTTCTATTCCCGTATCATTGATGAGTATAAGGCTGATTTATATATAAAAGGAAAAGTGAAGGTACATAAGCGCAATCACCTTATCCGCTATGTACCGTCCATGTTCCGTTTCGAAAAACACATCAATGATTATCTTATGGAGTCTCTTTAGTGAGTTGCATTATACGGCCCCTGATATATACGACCGTAAGATAAAAAGCGGTATCCACTACATTTCCACGTAACAGGGGACAGATAACGGATGTGATGGATTATTTGAACATGAATATCTATTCTTCTTCATTGATGTCCGATAAACTTCTTTCTCCTTTGGATAAGAAATCTAGCAGATATTATCATTATTTATTGGATTCTATAGCCGGTCCTCCCGATTGCCAGCGGTATAAAATACTTATTATTCCCAAATTCCGTGGTACACAGTTGGTCAGTGGATATATGTGGGTTAGTGATCAGATATGGACTATTCGTGAACTTTATATTGAGGGCGTTTATGATGTGATCCGCTTCAAAGTTCGTGTCAAGATGGGGGAGGAGGGCGATGTGGAGTTTCTGCCGGTGCAGTTTGATTTGAATCTTGTTTTTAAGTTTCTAGGTAACCATCTGGAAATGGATATGGGAGCCTGGTTGAAATACAATGAAATTAAATTTTATGAAGGAGCCGCCCGGCGTAAATCTCAAAAGAAGCATCACCATGATCTGACGGAATCCTACAAGCTGACTTGTGATTCGGAACAGCTGATAACAGATAAGGAAAAGTTCAATGAGCTGCGTCCCATTCCGCTGTCCGCTTTGGAGGATTCTTTGTATAGAAGTTATGCTTTACGTCAGGATACGCTTTTACGCGTACCGAAAAAAAAAGAAGAATGAACATTTGGAGTTTTGGGGGGAGTTGGGTGACATGCTTATCAGTAGTTACAATGTGAATTTGTCCAGTATGGGGAGTGTGCATTGTTCTCCACTTATTAATCCGGTGTTGTTGGATTATAGTCACAGCAGGGGCTTTTCGTATAAGCAGAAGTTTAAATACAGTCGGCTTTTTTCATGATGGGCGTGTACTTAGAATCAGTCCGCAGATAGGTTATAATTTTACACATAAGGAACTTTATGTGAAAGCGGATGCCGATTGGCAATATTGGCCGGAAAAGCAGGCTAGTTTTGAGGTTAGTGTAGGTAACGGTAACCGCATATATAGTAGTGTCGTATTGGATCAGCTAAAGCAATTGCCCGATAGTACCTTTAATTTTGACCAATTGGAGTTGGATTATTTTAAGGATGTGTATCTCAATCTGTTCCATAATATAGAAATAGTGAATGGCTTGTTTGTTAAAGCAGGTGTTTCCGTACATTGGAGGTATCTGATAAATAATTCGAAAGTCATTCTTGAAAAGCCGTTGCCTGATAAGGATTGGGCTGCATTGCGAGGTATCAGATCAGAATACAATAGTTTTGCACCTCGTATACGTATTGAATGGACTCCCGGTATGTATTATTACATGAACGGTCGCCGGAAGATGAATGTAGGTTCCAGTATGCCTACTTTTATGCTGGATTATGAACGGGGTATTAAAGGTGTATTCAAGAGTACGGGTGCTCATGAACGTTGGGAGTTTGATATACAGCAAAACTTGAAACTGAGCGGAATCCGAAGTATCGGTTATCGCATTGGGGGGGGATGTTTACCAAGCAGGAAGATATGTATTTCGTGGATTTTGCCAACTTTGCCCGTCGTAATCTTCCCGAAGGATGGAATGATGATATTGGTGGCACTTTCAATTGCTGGACGGACGTTGGTATAACTCCTCACGTCAGTACTGGCGGGGGAATTTCACCTATGAGTCTCCTTTTTATTCTCTTGAAACCCTTAAACCGTTGGCTGGGATTAGTCCAGCAGGAGCGTTTGTATGGTGGTATCCTGTTCATGCCACATCTTAATCCATATATCGAGTTGGGTTATGGCATCGGCACACATATATTTGATGTGGGGGCTTTTTGTAAGCACTATCAACGGGCAATTTGATACCTTTGGTTTTAAATTCACTTTCGAGTTATTTAATAAATAATCCTGTTCAAACAATCTGTTTGGTTTTTCTGTTTATTACAACATAACAGAAACTAAACAGTGTATGCATTATAAAATATTTTTATGTGTTCTTTTGTTCCCGGTTTCATTATCAGCTCAAAACGGGGAATTATCTTTAACATTGGAACAATCTGCCAGCCTGATGAACAAGGGCAGCCGCACGTTGCAAATGGCGGATAAGGCTGTAGATATAGCACGCAGTGAGCGACAAAAGATGAATGCTTTTTGGTATCCGTCTTTGAATGCATCGGGGGCATACGTCCATTTGTCCAACAATATTGAGGTCAAGGAACCTTTAAAGCAATTTACCGATCCGGCAAAAGACTTTGTACATTCCATTGTGCCCGATGATAAATTTATTTCTTCTATTCTTGATAATATAGGTGCGCATACCCTTACTTTTCCTTTGTTAGAACGTAACCTGACAACCATAGATGCTAATGTGATGTGGCCGCTTTTTACAGGCGGAAAACGAATTTTTGCAAGCCGTATCGGCAACCGTATGGTAGATTTGGCCAAAGCAGGTAGGGAAGAGGCGGGAGCTACTTTGCAATCGGAGTTGGGTGGAAACTTATTATGCTTTGCGTCTGGCGCAAAGAGTGGTGGATGTACGCGAGCAAACCTTTTTAGGCTTGCAGAAACATTACCGTAATGCCATGAAGCTGGAGGAGAACGGTATGATAAATAAGGCCGAACGCCTCTTTGCTCAGGTCACTATGGACGAGGCCAGACGTGAGTTGGAATCTGCCCGGAAAGATTTAATTGTAGCGCAAAATGCCTTGAAAGTTTTGTTGAATGTGGAAGACGCTACATCCATTAATCCCAGTTCTCCTTTGTTTATGAACCATGATCTGCCCGATGAACTTTATTTCAAGAATCTGGTAAGTACCGGCAGCTATATAGTAAGTAAATTGCGAATACAGGAGGCGATGGCTGATAATCAATTGAAAATCAGTAAAAGTGCATACATCCCTACCATTGCATTGTTTGGAAAGCAGACACTTTATGCAGAGAATCTTCCGAAAAACTTGATGCCCCGTACTTTGGTAGGAGTGGGTTTTACTTGGAATATATTCGACGGACTGAACCGTGAAGCCAATATCCGTCAGACACGTCTTACTAAACAAACTTTGCAACTGGGAAGGGAAAAGGCTCAGAATGAATTGGGTGTTTTGGTAGACAAGTTATATAGCGAAATTCAGAATGCAAAGGATGATGTCGCCGCACTCAACACCACGATTGAGATGAGTCGTGAATTGGTACGTATCCGTAAAAAATCCTTTCAGGAAGGAATGGCTACCTCTACTGATGTGATTGATGCGGAAACCATGTTATCCAAGGTGCAGATTGCTTTTTTGCTGGCTTATTATAAATATGATGTGGCACTGGCATCTCTGCTCTCTACTTGCGGAATGCCCGAAAGTTTTTGGCAGTATAGCCGTACCGGACAAACCGAGAACTTTATATTCGGGAAATAATAAAAAAAGAAAACAATATGGAAAAAGAGAAGAAACAGTTAGGAGTCGCTTTTATCGTTGTTCTTGTGGCCATTGTTATGGTGTCTGCCATTGGGATTATAGCTATGAGCAATAAACCGGTTGTATTGCAGGGGCAGATAGAAGCTACTGAAATACGGATTTCCGGAAAACTTCCTGGTAGAATTGATACCTTTTTGGTCCGGGAGGGACAGTATGTAAAGATGGGTGACACCTTGGTTGTGATTAACAGTCCTGAGGCTTGGGCGAAGTTCCAGCAGGTAAATGCCTTGGAAGATATTGCGAAATTTCAGAACAAGAAAATTGACGACGGTACACGTCGGCAAATAGTCCGTTCGGTAGAAGAATTGTGGAACAAGTCAAAGAGTGACTTGCAACTGGCCAAGGTGACGTATGGCCGTATTCAGGCGCTTTACAAAGATAGCGTGGTCACCAGTCAGCGGAAAGATGAAGTGGAAGCCATGTATAAAGCTGCTGTTGCCGCCGAACGGGCGGCGCATCAACAATTCCTGTTAGTGAAGGACGGAGCGCAGAAAGAGGATAAAGAGAGTGCCCGCTCCTTGGTGGATGCGGCTCGGGGCACTGTGAATGAGGTTCAGGCCTTGTTGATGGATGCCCGCCTCACAGCTCCCGAAGACGGACAGATATCAACCATCTACCCCAAGCGTGGAGAACTGGTAGGAGCGGGGACTCCCATTATGAGTCTGGTAGTATTGGATGATTGTCATGTAGTGCTTAATGTCCGTGAGGACTATATGCCTTATTTCCGTATGAACGAGAATTTTATGGGAGATATTCCGGCTCTTGATGTAAAAAACAAGGCATTTAAAATCAATTACATCAGCCCGTTGGGGAGTTTTGCCACTTGGCGTTCTACCAAGCAGACGGGGACATACGATATGAAAACTTTTTTGAAATTCATGCGCTGCCTGTAGAGCCGATGGAGGGGTTAAGACCGGGTATGTCCGTCTTGGTAAATTTGGATGAATTGAAATGATAGAAGGATAGCTGTGTTATTCTGATTGCAGTGAATGGTAAATATAAATGAACTACTTGAATGAAAGAATCTCCTTTTATAGCGGTATTGAAACGTGAACTGGACCGTATGGTTTCCCGGCGCATTTATTTTGCATCGTGTATCGTCTTGCCTTTGTTTTCTATCTTCTTTATGGCTACAATTTTTGGTAACGGACAGATGGAGAATCTGCCTGTGGGTGTTGTGGATGGTGATAATACAGCCACTTCTCGTGAGATAATTCGTATGACCGAGGCTGTTCCCACTTTCCGCATCACTCGGCATTATGCCGATGAAGCGGAGGCCAGGGCAGATGTGCAGCGGAAAAGTATTTATGGATACCTCAGTATTCCGTCTGGTTTTGAAGCAAAGGTGATGGATGGTAAGGAAACAGCTCTGACTTATTATTACCATTATGCATTGATGAGTGTGGGAAGTGAGATTCACGGAGCATTTCAAAGTTTGTTGAAAAGCATTTCGGTAGTTCCCATTGTCACTCATGCTGTGGCACTGGGTATAAATCAGGAAGAGATAGAATCTTTTCTGTTACCGGTCACCACACAGAATCATCCGTTATTTAATCCTGATATGGATTATTCGGTTTATCTTACACAGCCATTCTTCTTTCGTTTTTCTGCAAGTTATCTTGTTGTTGGTCACCACATATTCCATTGGCAGTGAAGGGAAATTCCATACTTCAGCCAATTGGCTGGCAGTGGCAGATGGGAATATCTGGGTGGCGGTCACTGCCAAGTTACTTCCATACAGTTTTATCTTCATCGTTATGAGTATTCTGGCAAACTATGTCTTTTTTGGTGCCATGCATATACCGATGGATTGTGGTTTTTGGGCGTTGAATCTTACTTCGGCACTATTGGTCATTGCTACGCAGGCGCTGGCGGTTTTTCTGTTCTCTCTTTTTTCCTGCGTTGAGTATTATTATCAGTATCGTTTCCATGGTAGGATCGTTAGGCGCTACCCTTGGCGGGGTTACCTTTCCGGTGCCTCACATGTTTGCACCGGTGTACTATGCCTCTTATCTTTTTCCCGTCCGTCATTTTGTCGAGATTGGACAGAATCTTCTTTATGGCAACTATGGTTATGCGTATATGTGGGGTAATGTAGCCTGTCTGCTGTTGTTTCTTATTCCTCCTTTATTGTTGTTACCTCATTTGAAACGCTCTTTAATCAGTCGGAAATATGACGATATTGAATAATATATTAGCTGTATCTTGGCACGAGTTTCGTGTGATGTGTACCCGCTATTCCATTTTATTGGTACTCAGCGGTGGCATCTTTGTGTATGGATTACTTTATAACTATATGTATGCTCCCAATGTGGTACGCAATGCTCCGGTGGCAGTAGTGGATATGAGTCGCACTCCGTTAAGCCGCAGTTACATCCGTTTGCTGGATGCCACTCCGCAGGCACGGGTATTGACAAACAATGCTGATTTGCCTGCTGCTAAGGAATTGATGAAATATGATGAAGTGGTGGGCATTGTTTACATTCCCTCGGATTTTGACGCTCGTGTGGGGCGTGGTGAAGAAGCGATATATATTATGTACAGCACCACTACGGCTTTTCTTTATTTTGCTTCCATGCAGGAGGCGTCTGCTGGAGCCATGCTTGCTGTGAATGATGATGTTCGACCCGAACAAGTGGTTTTTCTACCTCAGGATGATATACAGTCTGTGGTTCAAACAAGGTCTGTCGATGTGGTGGGTACCGCCCTGTATAATTATACCGATGGTTATGGTACTTATTTGATACCTGCCGTTTTGATGGTTGTTATTTTTCAGACGTTGATATTTGTTATCAGCATGTTGAGTGGGAAAGAGCGTGAAACTGGAGATATACTGATGTTTGCAGGCCCTGAAGGAAGGGATCTTTCTTTTTTACGTATGGCATCCGTAGTGATAGGAAAATCATTTACTTATTTAGTCTTTTATGCTTTATTCTCTGTCTTTTTGTTGGGGCTTCTTCCTTTAGTTTTCCAATTGCCTCATTTAGCATATCCGTGGAAAATTGTGGCACTTATGATACCTTATATTCTTGCTACCAGTTTCTTTGGATTGGCCTGTTCGTTATTTTTCAGTGATAGTGATGCTCCATTGTTGTTGGTAGCTTTCTTCTCTGTAGGATTGATTTTCCTGTCCGGAGTTTCTTATCCGCTGGAGTTAATGCCTTGGTATTGGCAATGGATTCATTATATGGTTCCTGCGGCTTCCGGAACTTTGGCCTTTGTTAAGATAAATTCTATGGGAGCTAGTATGTCTGAAATCAGTCAGCAATATATTATCCTATGGATACAATGTGCGATATACTTTGTTTTGGCTTGTCGAGCCTATCGCTACAATATAAAGAAAGCAAAGTGTGAAAGACAATAATTTTATGTGTGATTGTTTTTTATGTAATTCGTTTTGCTGATTCTCTATTTTTTATAAGATCTGTTTGGAACTGGAGCGAGGAGCCTGAAAGTTGTTGATATTTTAATTCTTGGTGATTATTCTCTTGTTGTTTCTTTTGTTTTTTCAGCTCCTTTTATGAGATGATGCAAGGGGGAAACTTGCAAACTTGCACAACTTGCAGTCTTTCCACACACACACACGAGCGCGCGCGATTACGCGTATGCGTACATCATAGCGATGGATTATTATATCCTGGTAAAGTAATGACATACAATCCGATGAGAGTGTGAAGGGTAGAGTGGAGGAAGAGATGAAGTGGTGTGTTAGCTTCCATCTTTTTTCCTAGTTCTAGGTAGTGAATGGTATGGTTCTATCCTGTTTTTTGTAATGGGGGGATGAAGAAAATCTTTCTGGAGGTTATGGTAACCGATGAGCGGTAGGTGAACAGCAGCCGGCAGCTTTTCTGACGGAGTATCTGGGTATTGGACGGGATGCTATGTGCTTTTGTATAGTTTGTGTGTTCCGAAGGGTTAGTAACGTGTGTTCCGTAAGGTTAGTAATGTATGACCTTGTACGTTACTAACATAGAGGCCTGTATGTTAGTAACGTACCTTGTTTAAAGTAGGTAGGAGGTTTTTCGCATGCAGGATACGTGTCTTCCGCAGAATTATGTGAATTGTATTGGTAAGGTTAAAGTGTGTGGTTGTCGCAGATTCAGGGAGTCGGTCCTTTACGGTCAGTGTCTGTTTTGTTCTAGTCCTTGTCTTCCGCTTTCTTATTTTCTCCTTGTCAGGCTTTCCTGCTCTTTTCCACCGGAAGTCTTGTCACGTATCTCCCTTTCCGCCTTTTGCATTCTGTTATCCTTTCCTCCGTTGTAGTTCTCTCCGGTATCGTCCGTCTGTCTTCCACTCTCTTTTTTATGCTTTATTATTTTTTCATATTATAATGTACGCGCACGTGTGTGGGTGTGGAAATGCTGCAAGTTTTGCAAGTTTGCAAGTTTGCCTTCCGTTTTTTCTCTTTTCTTGTTTTCCGTCTGCTGTTTTCGTATGGGTCCCTTCCTTTTTCCGTCCTTCCTATACGCGCGTGCGAATATTATAATGTGTCTGTCTTTTTCCTCCGGTGTCCTCCGTTATAAAAACATTCTTTGTAACACATCTGTGATTCAGCGTATTACAAAAAAGTTTCAGGGAATCCGTATAATTTGTCTTGTGAAAGTTTGCTGTTAGCGTTAAAAGGTCTACTTTTGCACCCGCAATCGAGAGAGATGCGGCACTTCAGACAGTGTTACTGACTTGGTGAAACAAACGTGGGAGATTTTCCTTGATAGTGATCTGCACCTGGTATCTTACCTTAGCGGGGCTAAGGGAGCGAGAACGGATAAGACCTCGGGAGGATGGATGGTCCGCCTTTTATGGAAGTTTCGAAAAAAACTTTTTTTCAAAAAAACTTTCGAAAACATTTGGTGGTTACGATAAAATCTCTTACCTTTGCATCCGCTTTCGGAAACGATGGCAAACAAGAATAAGAGTTCTTTGAAAGATTTAAGATAAACAAACAAGTAGTACAAGCCGGTGCACCGTATATATAATATGGTGTACGGAAAAACAAGAACCGTCAATATTTTTATTGTATTGATAGATTTGGAGTCCTTGAGCGCAAAGTCAACTTAAGTGTTGAAAGAATATTTTTACAATGAAGAGTTTGATCCTGGCTCAGGATGAACGCTAGCTACAGGCTTAACACATGCAAGTCGAGGGGCAGCATGGTCTTAGCTTGCTAAGGCTGATGGCGACCGGCGCACGGGTGAGTAACACGTATCCAACCTGCCGTCTACTCTTGGCCAGCCTTCTGAAAGGAAGATTAATCCAGGATGGCATCATGAGTTCACATGTCCGCATGATTAAAGGTATTTTCCGGTAGACGATGGGGATGCGTTCCATTAGATAGTAGGCGGGGTAACGGCCCACCTAGTCAACGATGGATAGGGGTTCTGAGAGGAAGGTCCCCCACATTGGAACTGAGACACGGTCCAAACTCCTACGGGAGGCAGCAGTGAGGAATATTGGTCAATGGGCGATGGCCTGAACCAGCCAAGTAGCGTGAAGGATGACTGCCCTATGGGTTGTAAACTTCTTTTATAAAGGAATAAAGTCGGGTATGCATACCCGTTTGCATGTACTTTATGAATAAGGATCGGCTAACTCCGTGCCAGCAGCCGCGGTAATACGGAGGATCCGAGCGTTATCCGGATTTATTGGGTTTAAAGGGAGCGTAGATGGATGTTTAAGTCAGTTGTGAAAGTTTGCGGCTCAACCGTAAAATTGCAGTTGATACTGGATGTCTTGAGTGCAGTTGAGGCAGGCGGAATTCGTGGTGTAGCGGTGAAATGCTTAGATATCACGAAGAACTCCGATTGCGAAGGCAGCCTGCTAAGCTGCAACTGACATTGAGGCTCGAAAGTGTGGGTATCAAACAGGACTAGATACCCTGGTAGTCCACACGGTAAACGATGAATACTCGCTGTTTGCGATATACGGCAAGCGGCCAAGCGAAAGCGTTAAGTATTCCACCTGGGGGAGTACGCCGGCAACGGTGAAACCTCAAAGGAATTGACGGGGGCCCGCACAAGCGGAGGCACATGTGGTTTAATTCGATGATACGCGAGGAACCTTACCCGGGCTTAAATTGCAGATGAATTACGGTGAAAGCCGTAAGCCGCAAGGCATCTGTGAAGGTGCTGCATGGTTGTCGTCAGCTCGTGCCGTGAGGTGTCGGCTTAAGTGCCATAACGAGCGCAACCCTTGTTGTCAGTTACTAACAGGTTCCGCTGAGGACTCTGACAAGACTGCCATCGTAAGATGTGAGGAAGGTGGGGATGACGTCAAATCAGCACGGCCCTTACGTCCGGGGCTACACACGTGTTACAATGGGGGGTACAGAGGGCCGCTACCACGCGAGTGGATGCCAATCCCTAAAACCTCTCTCAGTTCGGACTGGAGTCTGCAACCCGACTCCACGAAGCTGGATTCGCTAGTAATCGCGCATCAGCCACGGCGCGGTGAATACGTTCCCGGCCTTGTACACACCGCCCGTCAAGCCATGGGAGCCGGGGGTACCTGAAGTGCGTAACCGCGAGGAGCGCCCTAGGGTAAAACTGGTGACTGGGGCTAAGTCGTAACAAGGTAGCCGTACCGGAAGGTGCGGCTGGAACACCTCCTTTCTGGAGAGGACGAAAGATCGAGAAGGTTTTTGTTCTTGTACTGCTGGTGTTGTTTATTCAAGATATGATTCCGTAATGATACGGAAGAGAGAAAGTAAGAAGCCGGGTCTAATTAAACAGACTAGGTTGAACTTAGTCCTATAGCTCAGTTGGTTAGAGCGCTACACTGATAATGTAGAGGTCGGCAGTTCAACTCTGCCTGGGACTACGAACGGAATCAAGTTCGGGGGGATTAGCTCAGCTGGCTAGAGCATCTGCCTTGCACGCAGAGGGTCAACGGTTCGAATCCGTTATTCTCCACTCCATCGGAAACGTAAGAAACGAAGATGAACGATCTATGACATATTGTACAAGCAAACAGTAATTTTTAGTAGTAAAGAGCTGAAAAGTATATATCATCCCGCCGGCACGCAAGTGTGGGCGAAATGAATA